>ERZ808046.888-NODE-888-length-17750-cov-3.299666_pt1 | contig 17750 bp, 16 predicted proteins | sample MGYA00380196_ERZ808046 | MGnify/ENA primary metagenome ERZ808046 (study PRJEB31490, sample SAMN06133421) | mouse gut metagenome | isolation source: Z6_2 | host: mice | place: China: Chengdu | collected 2015-05 ...
TACTTTCTATGCAAATACCCCCATCTGCACATGCCGTCCATTGTTTTTCCATACCCCAAGTCCCTGATTTACGCTGACCTCGCTTCCTGACGCTTCAATATAAACGTCACAGCCTTTTCCCCCGGTAAGCTGTAATATTTTTTTAACTACATCTTCCTGTAAAGGATTTAATACCTCATCAGCCCCGAATTCCTTTCCTTTTTCCAGTCGATGTTCCTTTACATCCAATCCGATAATCATTCCGGGTAAACGTAATTTCACCATATTTACAATTGCAAGGCCAATAGCTCCCAGGCCTGCAACCACCACCACATCTTCATGGCGTATTTCCGCCAAATCCACCGCGTGCATTCCGCAGGCTATCGGTTCTATCAGCACTGATTGTTCCGGAGAAAAACTGCCGGGAATTTTATGGATAATGGAATTTTTATGTAATTTCATATATTCTGCAAAACCGCCGGCGGCATGCTGCTTAAATCCATAAACCGCAGATTCCTCACACATCCAGTATTTTCCCTCCCTGCAAAAGCTGCACCTTCCGCAGGGAACAATCTGTTCCGCACAAACGATATCTCCGATTTTCCAGTCTGTAACCGCACTTCCCTTACAGATAATTTCTCCATAAAACTCATGCCCGCCAATGACCGGAGCCTCAATGTACCGGTCATTTTCTCCTGTTCCCCATATACGTATTCCGCCATGATACGCTTTGATATCCCCTGCGCAAATCCCGCATCCCCTGACCTTGATGAGAACTTCTTCACTGCCGGCTTCCGGTATGTCAACAGCTTCATAACGATTATCATAAGGTGCATATTGCACCAGCGCTTTCATTTGTTTTTCCATATAATCTCCTTTTACCCTTTTATCCCCGTAGATGCAATTCCTTCCACCAGATATTTCTGCATTGTCAGAAAAATAAAAAATATCGGAAGCAGCGAACACGTAGCCATAGCAAACATCGCTCCCCAGTCAGAGCCTGAGGTAGGGTCGGAAAAAAGCTTTAACGCCAGGCTCACCGGATATCTTGCCGGCTTATTCAAATACAGCAAAGCTGCCAGAAAATCATCCCATCTCCACATAAAAGAAAAAATAGCTCCTGTCACAATCGATGACTTCACCAGCGGCAGAATAATACTTACAAATACCCGGAAAGTCCCGGCTCCGTCTATCTTTGCCGCCTCATCCAATTCCACCGGAAGTCCCTTGATGAATTGAACGTTGAGGAATACAAAAAACCCCTGGGCGCAGAATTGCGGCACAATGAGCGGAAGATAAGTTCCAATCCAGCCAAGCTCATTAAATAATATATACTGCGGTATCATAATCACCTGAAACGGAAGCATCATGGACAGCAGCATACAGCCAAACCAGAAGTTTTTTAGTGGAAAATCACACCTTGCAAATCCATAGCCCACTAACGCAGACGACAATACCGCTCCCAATGTTGCAGCCGTAGAAATAAACAGCGAGTTCTTAAAGAAAGTGTCAAATCCGTAGCCTGCAAAGCCTTTCCAGCCTGTTATGTAATTTTGAAGCGAAAAGGCTTCCGGCAAAAGCTTTTGCGCTGAATTTAAAATCTCATTAGAGCTTTTAAAAGAGCCGGATACCATCCACAGAACCGGGTATATCATTATCAGAGCAAAAGCAAATACAAATATATGGTAAATAAATGTGAAACTTCTCTTTTTCTTTTTCATTACCACTCCTCCTCTCACTCTGTCTCATAATATACCCATTTCTTCTGTGTCAAAAATATAAGCGCTGTTAAGCCTCCTACCACCAGTACCATAAACCATGCCATGGCGCACCCATACCCCAGTTTGTTAAATTTAAACGAATTCTGATACATATATACCACATAAAACAAAGTACTGTTCTGCGGTTTGCCTTCCGTTATGATAAAGCTCTGTGTAAAAGCCATAAAACCGTTTATCATCTGGTTTATCAAATTAAAGAATATGGTCGGCGTCAGCATGGGGAGCGTAATTTTAAAAAATTTGGTAAACCATCCCGCGCCGTCTACAATTGCAGCCTCATACAAGTACTGCGGAATCTGCTTTAATCCGGCTAAAAAAATCAACATAGAGGAACCGAATTGCCAGACAGACAAAATTATCAGTGTCCATATTGCCGTATTCGAACGCCCCAGCCAGGCGGCATTACTTTCAATTCCGATTTCCCGAAGAAGCGCGTTTATCATTCCGTTGCTGGCAAACATCCTTTTCCACAATATCGCTACCGCCACGCTGGAGCCGATAATGGACGGAAGGTAGAATACTGTTCTGTAAAACGCTGACAGACGTCCCGGACGCACCAGAAGCAAGGCGACAATTAATGCCATAAGAAGTCTCAGCGGAACCGAAAACAATACATAAAACATGGTTACGCCAAAGGTTTTCCAGAACAGTTTATCTTCCGTGAGCATGGTAATATAGTTCTCCAGCCCTATAAATTCAGGAGGGCTCAAAATATCATATTTTGTAAAAGAAAAAATCAGGGACAATAACATTGGAATGCTGATAAAACACACAAAGCCTATGATAAACGGCGATATAAACAAGTACCCGGTCAGTTTTTCTCTTTTCTTTCTGTGTGCCATATCTCTCCTCCTGCTACTGTTATTCGGCTTCCTTCAAAATGCTCTGTGCTTCCGGTATGAATTCCGCAGCTGCTTCCTCGCCTGTCTTATTTCCATACCGGATATCCTCCACCAGTGCCATCAGTTTCGTTTCCACTTCACTGTAGCCTGCCGGATTGGGCGGGTCTACAGGTGTTGCAATCTTATTTACTTCCGCCACATAGTCATAGGCTATCTTCTCGGTATCGCTTACAAGACCCTTAACCATCTCTGCAACCTTGCTGTTTGCCGGTACGCCTCTTTCACCCTTTAAAATTTCATTTGCCTCTTCACTGTTTACAAACCAGTTGATAAATTTTGCCGCCTCATCTTTATACTCAGAGGTCTCGGTAATTGTGAAAAACATTGCCGGTTTCAGGTACATTGGTTCTGCTCCTGCCGCCTCATCCATTGGATACATAAAAGCTCCAAGCTCTCTTTCCCCGCCGCATGCATTATAAATGCTCAGAAATGCATTAGAGAAGGAAAAAACATTCCAGGTGGACAAATCATTAATTGGCATAGAATCCACTACCTGAGGATTTTTTTCCGATAAGATATCTGCCGGGATGCAAAACGGCGCTGTCGCAAATTTTTCCACCCACTCGAAATGCTTCCTGGCCGCATCTTCTTCTCCTGCCGCAAGGTCGGCAAAAATATTTCTTCCCATTGCTCTTGCATTGTATTGGATTGTAGTCATTCCGCTTTCATAGTAGGCCGGGACCTCTGTCTTATCATAAATTTCCTGGCAAATATCGTAATACTCCTGCATTGTAGGGTGCAGCGGAATGGTAACGCCCGCCGCCTCTGCTGTAGCTTTATCATACAGTACCATAGGCGCAGTGCTTCCCAGAGATATTGCATAACAGCTTCCATCCACCGTTCCGCTCTCAATAATACTGTCGCTGATGTCAGAACGTTCTATCACTCCGGATTCCAGATAGCCGTTCAAATCCGCCAGCTGTTTACTGGAGGCGTACTGGCTGAGATAGGAATAATCCATCTGAATCACGTCCGGCAGTTCTCCCCCTGCCGCCTGTGTTGCAAGCTTGTCCCAATATCCTGACCAGTCAGTAAATTCCGCTTCAACCTTTACATTCGGATTATTTTTCATATAAAGCTCCAGGGCCTGCTGTGTCAAATCATGCCTGGACTGGCTTCCCCACCAGCTGACGCGCAGCGTTATTTCCTCTGATGACCCTCCGTCGGAATCCTCTGCCTCCTCCTCGCCGGATGGAGCCTGTCCCGCCTGTGAAGCTGCGTTTTCCCCATCATTTCCCTCCTGCGTGCCGGTTCCGCAGCCGGTAAATGACATCGCCATAACCGCCGCCATTAATAGTGCAATCCATTTTCTCTTCATAAACTTCTCCTTTCCGCACTCGTGTGCTATCTCAAAGCCTCGCTCAAGGCTATGATGACCAGTGACTGCCCATATGCCATGGGCTTTATCATAACATTCTTATAATAATCTGAATCCATACCGATTGCGGTGCCCGCAGACACGTTCAGTACCGTGCCGTCCTCCGCAATATTTTCGCATATTGCTTCTACAGCCTTATCTGCGTATTTTCTGTATTCCCCGGAAAGAATACCCATATGTACGCCTTTGTAAATACCGGCGGCTATGGCTGCGCTTCCCGAAACTTCCAGATAACTGTCGCTTTCGTTCAGCACAGTATGCCATAATCCTGACTCATCCTGTAAGGCTGTCAGAGCCTTTACCTGCGCGCAAAACACTTCGACAAGATATTTTCTGACACCTGCTCCCATACTTTCGCCACATTGCTCTATATATTCCAAAACCCCAAAGGTGAACCATGAATTTCCTCTGCACCAGAAGACCTTCCCGAAATTGTCGTTGCGCAGAAAACTCCATCCATGGAAGAACAGACCGCTTTCTTTATGATAGAGATACTTAATATGAAGAAGGAACTGATGCAGGGATTCCTCCGTGTATTCTTTATTGCAATCCATCATTCCCATACGATTCAGAAAAAGAACCGCCATCACCAGAGTATCTATCCATAATTCGCCGTCATTAAGCCTGACCGCCTGTCTGTCACCGATAGCGCTGGTCACGTGCTGAAATCCATTTTCTTTTGTCTTTGGTAAAAGCTCCATTACCCACTTCGCCCTTCTTCTGCACTCGTCCAGATATTCTTCATCTTCCCATTCCTCTGCCAGAAAAGACAATGTGAGAAAGGGCGCAGTTGTATTGACATTTCTTGATGGAAGCCCCTGACTGAAATTCTTTTCATACCATTCTTTAAAAAATCCCTGATATCTTCCGTCTGCAAATAGCTTTTCTACTTTATATAATCCGTATAGCCCGATTCCCTGTGGCCAGTCCCATTCCTCAAATCCGAAGTCCCTTGCTACCAGTCCCAGATACTGTGACTTTGAATCTGTCTTCCTGTCCATTTCATAGTCTGCGCCGCCAAGGTGGATTAATTTGTCAATAACCTTCTGTAATTTTTCTTCTATTACCTGTTTTGTCAGCATTTTCTATACTCCTTTTCCCTGTTATGCAGCTTTTCTGATATTTCAATCAGCGGCAGAGCAAACTCCATATTTTCCTGCGGCTGCCTTCTGGTTTCCACTGCCCTGACAAAATTTTCAATTTCCCCATAAAAGCCGCTTGCGACTGCATTCTCTAAGGGCTCTCCCGTGGCCGGTCCTTTCTCCTCAAATATTACCGAGTCTCCCCGATAAACCACAATCCCTCCCGGACTGTCACTGCACTCCCATACCGGCAAAGATGCATAATATGTTGTTCCCTTACAGGAGGCAATCACTCTTTCGTTCACAATCCCTCCATCCACCAGTATCGTAATCTGTCCTGTTATTCCGTTGGCAAAGGAACAATTCAGATAAAAATTGCTCACACCGCTTCCATATTCCGGCAAATCCTGATAGCTGTAGCTCACCTGTGTATACTCCGCATCCGCCAGATATCTCAGCAAATCAATGGCATGTACCGCTGTGGTATAAAATGTTTTTTCCACACGTTTTATACGGGACATTTGTATCTGAATATTCCGTACCCTTTCATTTCCAAGCTTTTCTTTCAGTGATACGGCTACCGGAATAAAATGCCTGTTAAATGCAATTTGATGGAGAATACCATGTTTTTTAAGCGCGCCGGAAAGCTCCAACGCTTTAACTTTCGTCAGGGCCGGCGGCTTTTCCAGCATCATGGGAATTCCAAGAGGCGCCGCCTCAATAGCCTGCTGCGCTGTCCTCTCAACCGGCAGCGCCATCAGTATGCCATCCGGCCTTGTTTCCCTTAGCATCTGCATACAGTCTGTATATACTTTTTCAAAGCCCGCATCAGACGCCGCCTCCCCTGCTCTTTCAGAAATAATGTCACAGCAGGCCGCAAGCCATATCTTTCCCTCCCCTGACATTTGCTTAAGTGCCGGAAGATAGTATCTTTTTACAATATCCCCGCAGCCTACCAGCGCGATTCTCACACTCATATCTGCTCCTTTCTCTCCTAAATCCCGAAGAAGTTTTTGTTTTGCTCTTCTTTATTATAGCTCTTATCCTTTCCTTCGTATTGAGAAAATTCCAACGATTGCACCAATAAAGATAACCGGCGCCGCCCTGACAAACAGCCATTCGAATGAATGAAACGCCACTCCGAGGACAGCGGTTTCAGGACTGCTATAATCCCACCCCAGATAAGGACTGTTTATTCTTATCAGAACCGCAGAAATTACTGCTATGAACGCACACAATGAAACGAGCAGCCAATACAGAATTTTTCTTCTCGTGGTTTTCCTTTGTGCCAGCTGCAGGTTTATCACCTCCAGTTTTTCAGAAATCGCTTTTAAGCTGTCGGCCTCCGTCTCAGCAACAGTTTCTCCGAGCAACGTACTTACGGGTGTTTCCAGCGCTTCCGAGATGAGGATTAACATATCAGAATCGGGAACTGACAATCCCTGCTCCCATTTGGAAATTGTCTGTCGTACCACGTTCAGCCTGACAGCCAGTTCCTGCTGTGAAAGTCCTTTTGATTTTCTAATTGTTTTAATATTTTCGTTAAGCATAAAGATAAACTCCTTCCTTTTTGTCGTTACCACAATTATATGGAGAATTGCCCGTTGCTACAAGCAACGCATTTTAACATTATCAGAATAATAGGAAAAGGAGTAGCCATTTTCCGACTGCCCCTTTTCTTATAATGCTACCTATTAAAATCTCCCATATCGGGTAATCTCCTGTATATTTTCTATCGTATACTTCCAACAGTCGTCTGCATACTTCGAATTAACCGGCATCCTCCTTCGAACCAGCCCCAGACTCAGTTTATTGTCAGGCTGCTTAATCGGGAACAGATAAAGCTTATCATAAGTAATTACCGGCTCCTCTGAAATTGTGAATCCGATATTGTATTCCGCCATCTGAATACGAAGATTAGGATTGGAATTCTCCACCACAATATCCAGCTTAAATCCGCATTTTTTCTCATACTCCATCACATAAGTCCGCAGATGTCCGAATTGACTTGCAATAAACGGGACTTCCTTCAGCATTTGTAAATCTATTCCCTTTGCGCAGGTCTCTACGTCCACTCCGTAGCGCTCAGCCACATAATTCTGAAACAGTTCCGGCGAAATAAAGACGTAATAAGGATAAGTATTGATATGATAGGTCTCAAAAATCCCCTGGTCAACATCCTCATTTCCAATATACAAATCAAGTTCCCCGTTCAGCGCCTCTTTTTCTAACTCCGTCGAGGTCTTCTCTATAATCTCCACATCCACCCCCACGCTCTTTTTCAGCCGGGCAAGGGGATAGTATCCCAGCAGATTATCAATTTTGGCCTTACAGATTCCCAGCCGGATTTTGTGTGTGACATTTTTTATTTTATCTAGTTTTTCGTCAACACGGCTATAGGCGTCCGCAATCTCAAGCGCCGCCTCGTATACTGCTTCTCCGGCCGGCGTCAGGCACATTTTGGGGTATCTTTCAAAAAGCTGTATCTGATAGTACTCCTCCAGCTTTTTAAGATAAATGCTTAATGTCTGCTGGGAAACATACAGCTCATTTGCAGCCTTGGTAATATTATTGTGCTTTGCGATAGCAATAAAATAATCAAGCGATGGATAAAGTGACATTCCTGCTCCTTTGTATATTTCCTTTGACACATTTCCATAACATTATATCCGTAAGATTTTTAATCGTAAACTGGTACAAACTGGTTCTAAAAAAAACTCTGAAGGAATGCAATGATATAGGGAATTACCACTATCAATGAAATCAGCCTTATGGTGTGCATTGCAACAATCACCGCAACATCCGCCCCCATATCAATGGCAATCAGCGCCATATCGGAAATACCGCCGGGGGCACAGGAAAAAAGCGCTGTGGCAAAATCAATGTCCGTCATCCGGTATATAAGAGCTCCCAGAATCACCGTACCCGCCAGAAATGAGACTATCATCAGCAGAACGCCCGGCAGCATATGAAGCAGAGCCAGCAACTGATGCCGGGTGATTGTTGTTCCCACATAAGCGCCGGTGATGGTCTGAAGGATAATTCCCGCCTCCGACGATAAATGGACTTCGTCAAAGGTCAGGTTTACCAGCAAGGTTCCCGCCATTGCCCCCAGCATCATCGAGGAGGGTATACCTGTTTTCCCAAGTATCCACACGCCTGCACACGCGCCTGCAAGTATAACGGCTCCTGTCACCGCTATGGGAAATTTTCTTTCTTTAGTGTCCGATTTTTTATCATTGATGTTTGCTGCCCTCTGCCTTTGGCAAGTTTTCCTCCTTTCGGACAGCTTCTTTATAATAAGCGGCATAAAACCTATATTTGTAAAAACCCGAATGACCTGTAAGGTTGCAACCGTCGCCACATCAGCCCCTATTTCAGATGCATACAGAGATAATTCCGTCATTCCTCCCGGAGCCGTGGCCATCACGGCAGTACCAATATCTATATCACAGATACTGCTCATCAGGCTTCCTACTGCGGCGTTCATAATAAACAGCCCCAGCAGCATTATTAGCGCCGCCTTCCACACAGTCCTTAATCTGCTCAGGGTATCTTTGTCAATTCTGGTTCCCAGATAAATTCCGGTAAAAAAACGCAGCGCATTAAGACAACCGCCATGAAAATATCCCTTCCCCGTCGCCACATTAAAAATAACCGTGAAGAAAAGCGCGCCAATCAGTGCCCCTCCGGGGATTTTCAGTTTTTTTGCGCACAGACTACCCAATGCTCCCACAAGCAGCGTTGAGCCAAAAGCCACTATTAACACCTTAACCTCCTCTAATCCCCATAGACAGCGTCATAGCTGGTCACTCGCATCGGGTGCTCTGTCAAATCTCCATGAATGGATGCAAGCTGGATATGCACATGATTTTCAAAAAAGCAAAAGTCAAGCCCTATGGAATAACAGGTCTGAATCCATCTGGCATTTACCCGAAAGGTTTTCGTATCCACCCAATATCCGTCAAACAGCGCCCTGTTTATTCCGGGGAGCCTGTCGTTACCGTAGATATTCATCCTCGACATGCCGTCTGTCCCTATCTCGATTTCACGCACCATATCCATTTCAAAGAAAGTCATCCGGCAGCTTCCCGTACCGGTAAAATCAAAAGAAAACCATTTAATTCCGTCCATATATACAATTGGCTCGCACAAAACCATATGAATCCACATAGGCTTGCGGAATGTCAGGGAGCTTTTCCCCTGCACCACATATCTCTTACCGCTGAAATTCTCCATCACGGGGCTGTAGGGAACCGAAACCGGCTTCTCCAAGGACAGACAGCGCAGCCTCCTTTTTAATTTCCGGTAAGCCAACGGATTTTCCGGCAGCAGCGTATCCTTTGCCATTGCTTTCACTCTGGATGAAACAATATTTTTTACCTTTCCCTCGTCAATTCCATTCCGCTCGGAAGCCTGGAAAAAGCTTATGATAAGGTCCTTCGCCGGAATTGCAATTGCAATCTGCCCCAGCCCTCCGTTTGCTTCAAAGCTTCCCCCGATTCCTTCGTTATTAATCCAAATCTGATATCCGTATCCCTCCTCCACGCCGTTTTCCCACCACGGCGCAAGCTTTCTTCTGCTCTCCACATCTTCAATAGTTCTTACCTCGCTTACCATCGGGTCAGGCGTTCTAATGGAATTCATCGCCGTTGTCCTCACCGGAATAATCTGAGAGGACGTTGCAAGCCTTACATATTCATGGGCCAAAAGGCGCTCCCCTTCCCATACGCCGTCATCTAGGTACAGCTTCAACAGACGTATATTGTCCTCCAGCGTAGCGCTCAGACCGCCGCAGCCAATCACACTTCCGTTGAGCAGATGCCCCCAGTGAAGATTGGATTTGTCAATCCCTATCTTGTCAAACAGCTCCTCCCCGAGAAAATCCTCGAAGCGCCGCCCCGTCACACGCTCCACCAGCGCAACGCACATATGGGTGTCTTCTGAGCTGTATTCAAATCTGCTGCCCGGTTCCCTCTCCATTTTCCTCGAAAAAAAAGCCGGAATCCAGTCCGCTGCATCTGACCTTTTTAAAGCTTTTCCCGAGGACATTGTCAGGAGATGCTTCACCAGAATTTTTCCGGTTCTTTCATCGCTGCACAGGTTCTCATATTCCGGGAAATAGGAGATAACAGGCTCGTTAATATCCAGAAGCCTTTGCGTATATGCTATTCCCACTCCGGCAGCGGTATAAGCCTTTGACATGGAAAACATCTCATGGGGAATATTTTTTGCATAAGGGCTCCACCACCCTTCCACGCATACCTTTCCATGCCGCATAATCATCAGCCCGTGAGGTTCACAGTTTTCCTCAGCTTCAATCTCATCCAAAAGCTGCAGAACATCCTCACTGGAAATCCCTACCGACTCAGGAGTCACTCTCTCAAATTCTACTCTCTTCATTACCCTTCCCTCCCTGTCTCTCCTGCTGATTTACTTCTTCCGCTTTATGACATGCCACGAAATGATTTCCTGTATATTCCTTCAACGCCGGCGTTTTTTCAGCGCATTCTTCCGTCGCATAAATACAGCGGGAGGCAAACCGGCATCCCGGCCTGGGATTAATCGGTGACGACAATTCTCCCTTCAACAGAATTCTCTCTTTTCTGTTATGTAAATCAGGCTGCGGAAGCGCTGAAAACAACGCTTTCGTATAAGGATGAACCGTTGTCTCAAATATTTCCTTCGCGTTTCCCATCTCAACCATCTGCCCCAGATACATCACCATGATATTATCGGAAATATACTTTACCACTGATAAATCATGGGTAATAAAAATATAGGTGAGCTTTCTCTCCTCCTGCAAATCCTTAAGCAGATTTAAAATCTGCGCCTGAATAGATACATCCAGTGCGGAAACCGGTTCGTCGCATACAATAAAACGCGGGTCTACAGCCAGCGCCTTGGCAATTCCAATCCTCTGTCTTCTTCCTCCGTCCAGTTCATGAGGATAGGTATTCCACAGGCGTTCGGCAAGCCCCACCGTTTTCATCAGCTCTGCCACCTTTTCGGAAATCTGTCCCGCGCTGAGCTTCCCCTGTATTTTTAACGGCTCAGCGATTAACTGATTAATCGTCATTCTGGGATTTAAAGAAGAATACGGGTCCTGAAAAACCATCTGAGCCTGGTCCCTGAATTCTTTCAGCTCTCTTTTATTTAAATGTGTTACATTTTTGCCGTCAAAAAAGATATCCCCTGACGTGCTCTCCAGAAGATGCAGCATTACCCTTCCGAGCGTGGATTTCCCGCAGCCGCTCTCTCCCACGATTCCAAGCGTCTTCCCCTCCTCAATCTGAAAGCTGACGCCGTCAACGGCATGGAGGGTGCCCATCCTTGTCTCAAAAAACCTGCTTACATTTCGGGCCTCTACCAGTACAGCCATAAGTTATCCCTCCTTTCCGCAATAAATACAGCGTACATAATGCCCTTCGGAAATTTCCGTCAGTTCGATTTCCTGTTCCTCACAGCCGCTTTTCCTGTGCGGACACCTAGGCGCAAATTTGCACCCCTCCGGGAGCTGTGTCGGGTCCGGCATCATCCCCTCCACTGGCTTTAACCGCTCTTCCGTTCCTGCCACGCTCGGCAGGGAACCAAACAGTCCAATCGTATAGGGATGCGCGGTTTCATCATAAATATGCTCCGCCGTTCCCATTTCAACCACTTCTCCTGCATAGACAACCGCCACCCGGTCACACATTTCCGCAACGACCCCCAAATCATGAGTAATCAAAACCATGGATGTCCCCGAACGGTTTTTCAGTTCTTTCATCATATCCAGAACCTGCGCCTGAATTGTCACATCCAATGCGGTTGTGGGTTCGTCCGCAATCAAAAGCTCCGGCTTACAGGCAAGGGCAATCGCTATAACAATCCTCTGCTTCATACCGCCGGAAAACTGATGGGGGTATTCTTCATATCTCTCACCCGGTATCCCTACCATTTCCATCATTTTTACAGCTTCCTGCCGGGCTTCCTTTTTCCCCAGTTTTTTTTGATATTTCAGAACCTCTGCAATCTGCTCTCCCACAGTATCCGTCGGGTTAAGCGCTGTCATAGGGTCCTGAAAAATCATGGAAATATCATTCCCCCTGATTTTTCTGATTTCCTTTTCCTTAATTTTAAGCAAATCCTGTCCCCGGAACAGAATCCTTCCGCCAGCTATTTTACCGGGCGGATTGGGGATAAGCCCCATGATTCCTCTGGCTATCGTTGTTTTTCCGGCTCCCGTTTCACCGACCAGACCTAACGTTTCACCCTTTCCCAGCGAAAAACTCATATGATTTACCGCCTTGCAGGTTCCGGCGTCATCTGTAATATAGTAAATAGTGAGGTCCTCAACCTCCAACAGTCTTTCTTCCCGCATACTTTCCTCTCTCCTTAATTTTTCAGCCTTGGGTCAAGAGCGTCGCGCAGCCCGTCTCCGATATTGTTAAGGGAAAATACCGTCAGTAAAATCGCGATGCCCGGAAAAATACACAGCCATGGATATTTGGTTATATACTCTCTCCCGGCAGACAGCATCGCGCCCCACTCCGGGTTCGGCGGCTGGATGCCCAATCCGATAAAGCTGAGGGATGCGGCCACCGTTATAGAGTTTGCAATACTGCTGGCCACCGCCACAAAAATCGGAGACAGCGCATTGGGAAGGATATATTTGAAAATAATACGCCCGTCATTTGCATTATTGGAATACGCAGATTCAATATATTCCTGATTTCTCTGCGTCATCACAGACGCTCTGGTAATCCGCGCCATCCCCGGAATACCGGTAATTCCAACTGCAAGCATGCAGTTAATCATGCCCGGCCCCAGCGTAGCCGCCAGCACAATCGCCATCAGCATATTGGGTATCGCCATAAACACATCCAACACCCGCATAATTACATTGTCGGTTTTTCCCCCATAAAAGCCGGCAAGGGAACCTAATACGATTCCGATAACCGCTGAAACTGAGGTTGAAACAAAGCCAATAATAATTGACACTCTTGCCCCGTAGATTACTCTGCTGAAAATATCCCTCCCCATACTGTCCGTTCCAAAAAAGTGCCGCATACACGGAGCCATAAATCTGTCTTTTACAATTTGCTGCGTGGCGTCATAAGGCGCTATCATATCCGCCGCGGCCGCCACTAAAACCAGAAAAAGGAACAGATACAGGCTAAACATGGAGAGTCGGTTTTTCTTATACTGTTTCCATATCATTCCGGTTCTGCTCTGCTTTTTCCGCACGGTCCTTAAGGAACTTTCATCAAGGTATTTTTTGCCCATCAAGCTCACCCCCTGTTCTTTTTGCCGACATACATGGAACGCAGTCTCGGGTCGATATACGCATATAAAATATCTGTAATTAAAATCACAATGCTGTAAACCGAAGAAATCAGCAGAACCCCGGCCTGTACCACCGGATAATCCCTGTTCTGCAGCGACTCAATTAAAAACTTTCCAAGCCCGGGCACCGCAAATACCTGCTCGATAACCATAGCGCCTCCCAAAAGCTGCCCCAGCATGGCTCCAAGGCTGGTTACTATGGGAATCAGCGCATTAATCAGCATATGATGATAAACCACCCTGTTTTCCTTTAATCCTTTTGCCCTGGCTGTTGAAATGTAATCCTGTCTCGTCACATCAAGCACACTGGCGCGGGTTGTTTTCATCAGGCTGGCGGCCTGAAACGCCCCCATTGTCACACATGGCATTATCCAGTATTTCGGCCCGTACCACCCGGAAACCGGAAGCACCCCAAGCAAAAAAGCAAATACATAAATCAGCATCAAACCAAGCCAGAATCCCGGAATTGCCATAAAAATCATTGCAATTGACGTACAGACCGTGTCTATCCAGCTTCCCCGTTTAATCGCCGACAAAATACCCATTGGAATTCCCACTAAAACCGCAAAGGCAAAAACCACCAGTGCAAAATTAATTGTAGTTACAAATCTGGTTATGATTTCAACTACCACAGGCGTTCCGCTTTTGTAGGAAGAACCAAAGTCCCCTCTTGTAATAATCCCTGTAACATATTTGAACCATCTCACCAACATAGGCTGGTCAAGCCCCAGCTCCAGCCTGAGCTTTGAAACTGCCTCAGAGGTCGCCGTCTCCCCCAGAATCAGCCTTGCCGGGTCCCCGGGGGCCAAATCCAGCAGGACAAAAACCAAAAGCGATACGCCTATCAATACCCCGATTGCCATAATAAGCCGCTTTATAATATATTTTCCCATCCGCATCCGCCTTTCAATTTCCAGAAATACAGATGCTCCCAGGCGCATTATCTGACGCCTGAGAACGTCTTTTCCTATTTTCATAGAAAAGCGGGCTGCCCCATACCCGAACCATTCATCACAGCAGCCGCCCGCTTTTGTCGCCTTACTTATAACTCAGATTCCCAAAATGAGGCTGTACACCGGCGCCCCAATAGCCGTCAAGGGAGCTGCTGTATACCGCATATATGGACTGGTCGCAAACCGGTACCTCCCAGGGGCTTTCAAAGTACAGCTTCTGGAACTCAAAGTATACCTTTTCCCGCTCTTCCGGATTCGAGATAGTCTCCGCCTCCTCCAAAAGCCTTGTACATTCCTGGGCAATGGCATCCCTGTCGTTATTAAACTTGTCGGAGGTACCCACATTTTTGACATTACACTGATAATTCAGCGCGCTGGAGGGGTCGCCGTTCATATTGCACATTGCCTGGCAAAGTCCCCAGTCGGCTCCTTTTAACACCTCCGTCAGGGCTGCCGCTTCATACATATCAATTGTAACCGTAATTCCCACTTCCGAAAGATACCCTTGAACCAGCTCGGCCATGGTCTTTTGGATTGTATTATTCTCAATTGCGAAAGAGCAGGAAAAGCCGTCTGCATAGCCTGCCTGTGCCAAAAGTTCTTTTGCCTTTTCCGGGTCGTACGGAAATGGATAATTATCCTTATACTGCTCATCAAATCCAAAAACATCCACGCAAACCGGCGTGTAAGCTACTGTTCCCACGCCCTCAAAAGCAACGGCAAATACTTCTTCCCTGTTAATTGCGTAATTAATCGCCTCCCGAACCTCCGGGCTTTCAAAATAAGGATTGTACTGATTCATGCCGATTGCATAATGCGACATATTCGCCCCATTGGAAATACTCAGATTTTCATATTTTCCATTAAGGACGTCCGACTGGTCAGACGCCGAGATATTCAGGCTTATCTGCGCTTCTCCCGTCTGCACCTCAAGAAAAGCCGTCGCCGCTTCCCCTATAAAACGGATTGTAAGCCCGTCCAGCTTTGCCACATCCTGCCAGTAGTCATCATTTCTTTTATAAGAAACATGGTCATCCTTTTCATACTCCGTTACAATATAAGAGCCAGTTCCGCATTCCAGCAGCTCACCGCCATCCGTTCCTGTGGTATTAGTTCCTTCCTCAAAAGATTTGCAATACATATACAGGTCGGAGCACCTGTGTTCAAAAAGCCCCATCTGCCTCGACAGCCCCACATGAACGGTGTAATCGTCCGCCGCCGTTACATCTGTGTAATCAATAAAATTGTAATTGGGCGCTGCCGGGCTTTCCGCCAGCATCGTCCCCAATGTATAAACGACGTCAGCTGAAGTAAAGTCATCTCCGTTATGCCATTTTACCCCCTGCCGCAGCTTTAAGGTGATTCCCATACCGTCTTCATCGTAAGTAAAATCTTCGCACAGAACCCCTTCCAGTTCCATATCCTTATTGTACTGCCAAAGAGTCTGCACAAACGGATCCACCATGATTTTTCCCGGCTTCCCGATTGTGTTCGTGTAGATATTCAGGCTTCCGTTATCGCTGGGAGAAATAACCGTGACCTGGTTGGTATCCTTTGTCTCATCGGAGACTTTTCCGGCATCGCTTTGTACCTGCGTATCCTCCGCCTCATTTTCCTGCGCTGTCCCTGCTTCATCTGTCTGTTTTCCGCCTCCGCATGCCGTCAGCGAAAATACCATTGCCATGCCGAGCAGAAGACTTAATATCCTGTTCCTCTTTCTCATTTTTTACCTCCTGTACATCAGATAGTTTTGTTTACATACATTGATTATAAAATGCGCTTCTTTGAACCGCCATCAGTTATAATTTGTATAAATACAAACAAAATTTGTGTTTCTTTAAAGACGGTTTCGGAGGGGTCATCGCGCGCAAAAAAAGAGCCTGACTTTTTGCGGTTTAAAGTCAGACTCTTTTTTATATGTTTTTAAATGTAAGTAAACCTGGATTGTTTTTATTGCAAACCTGTTATTCTTTTCTCCAATTCCCTGCAGTACTCCTCCTGGTCACAGGGAACAGGAACTGCCGCATGCTTCCAGCTTGAAAGATAACCTGAATTAGCAATCTCCAATGCTTTCTGCCCGTCTGCAAAAACAGCCAGTGGTTTTTCCCGCAGCTCCATGGCACCAGCAAAATTCTTCAGAATAATTGTATATTCATCCTCCTCCTGCTCTATTTCCCTGCTCTCTTCCGTAAAGGGAATAACCGGATTTATCTCTCCGGACATCTTTGATACGGATGCAGTAGAGACCGTATTTTTACAAATTCTTATAAATCGATTGTCTTCAACGACTATTTTCCCCCATTCTCCATGTATTTCAAGGTGGCAGGCTCCCGGAGAATCTCCGCTGGACGAAATCAGATTCCCCCACATCCCGTTTTCATGTCTCAGAAAAAGCGATATTTTATCATCCACCTCGATATGGTTATATTCTCCATACCCTAATCTCGCAGAAACTTCGCATGGCTGTCCAAACAGCCAGTTCCACATGTCCAGCAAATGCTGACACTGATTAATCAGCAGGCCCCCGCCCTCTCCGCTCCAGCTGCTCCGCCACTTGGAAACCCTATGATAAAATTCCGGGCGATACCAGAAATTCGCTATCCACACTACCTGATGAATCTTTCCCAAACCCCCGCCCGCCAGATACTCATGAAGCTGTCTGTAAATCTCTTTTGCCCGCCAATTGAAAATCACAGCTTCGACGGTCTTCGCCGTTTCCGTGTCTTTCAGCACAATGCTGCACTCTTTCGCCGTCACACCTAACGGTTTTTCACATAGTATATGAAGTCCTGCCTCCTGCGCCCTTTTTACTGTACGTATATGCTCTTTATGTGGGGTTGTTATAATCAGAGCGTCAAAGTTTTCCTTTTCCCGAAACATACTCTCCTCCTCGGGAAAAACTTTCACTTCTGGCATCTTACGCCTGATTTCCTGCTGTCTTTCTGTATTTCTACACACAATACCATAGAGCAACATATTTTTTATTTCAGCCTGATAAATCTTCGAAGCATACCGGCTTCCCATATTTCCGTAACCAACTATGACTGTTTTTTTCACTTTTCTGCTCCTGCCTCAATAATTACGGGCATATTATCTTCCTGTTTATTATGGTATCAACATCACCTTAAGCGCCCTTTCGTCCTTTTCCGCGGTCTCAAACGCCCATTCCCAGTCTCGCAGCGGAAATTGATGGCTCACAAGTCCTTCTGTCTTAATCAATCCGCTTTCTATCCCGTCGATAACCGCCTGAAAAGTTTTTGCTGAAAGATGAGAGCCCTTTATGCTCAGCTCCTTTCCATCCCCAATGACGTTCCAGTCCGCTTTTACTTTCTGTGCAAATACCCCCA
>ERZ808046.890-NODE-890-length-17701-cov-3.494099_pt1 | contig 17701 bp, 11 predicted proteins | sample MGYA00380196_ERZ808046 | MGnify/ENA primary metagenome ERZ808046 (study PRJEB31490, sample SAMN06133421) | mouse gut metagenome | isolation source: Z6_2 | host: mice | place: China: Chengdu | collected 2015-05 ...
GAGAATCTCAATCCATCCGGAGCCTTTACAGAAACGGCAGCCTTTGCCGCCGCACTTGAAGCAGCTTACGTCTACCTCTGCACTTGGCTCTGTAAATGGGAAATGATGAGGACGGAACTTTGTCTTAGTCTCTGGTCCGAACAGTTCTTTTGCAAATTCTGCCAGAGTTCCCTTCAAGTCTGCAAACGATACTTTTTCCTTTTTGTCAATCACAAGCCCCTCTATCTGGTGGAAGGAGGGTGAATGTGTTGCGTCAACTTCGTCAGAACGGAATACCCTTCCCGGCGCGATCATACGGATCGGAAGTTTCCCCTGCTCCATCACACGCGCCTGTACCGGAGACGTCTGGGTACGAAGCACGATGTCTTTATTGATGTAGAATGTATCCTGCTCATCCTTCGCCGGATGGTCCGCCGGAATGTTCAGCTTCTCGAAATTGTACATATCATACTCTACTTCCGGTCCTTCTACGACCTCATATCCCATACCTATGAAAATCCGCTCTACCTCTTCCAAGGCAATTGTATTCGGATGTCTGTGCCCCACTTGATTCTTCTTAGACGGCAGTGTTACGTCAATAACCTCTGCTTTTAACTGCTCCTCACGGATTGCTTTCTCCATCTTTGTCTTTGCTTCTTCCAGGATGCCTTCAATGGCAGCCCTGGTCTCATTGACAAGCTGCCCTACCTTGGGGCGGTCTTCCGGAGCAACATCCTTCATTCCTTTTAATACTGCTGTCAGTTCACCTTTTTTGCCAAGGTACCGGACGCGCACATCATTCAGCTTTTCCGGTATATCAGACTGCTGAATGAGTTCGATTGCTTCTTTTTTGATTTGTTCCAGTCTCTCTTTCATTTCTCTTCTCCTCTCATTTGGAAATTCTTTTTACACCATAACACAAGCGGCAGTCTTCCATTTTGCGCAAGTGCGCATCCTCCCTAAGGGTTTTTATCATATAGGGAACGAAGTTTCCTATATGATAAAAAAACTCCGCCCCAAAAGGGACGAAGTCATATTCGCGGTACCACCCTGATTCCCACAGTATAGCCTATGGACACTTAGCATTGCGTAACATGCAATCAGACGGCGTTCTCTACTCATACAGTACTTTCAAAAACACAGCTAACGTGGGAAATTCGATTGTTATCTGAACTAAAGAGAACTTGCAGCCGGTGATTCTCTCTCTCTGATAGAAAATAACGCTCTACTGTACACGGTCATCGCTTTTTATTATTTCCTGAATCTGTTGTTTCAAATGTTCCTTTATATTCTATCACACAGTTAATGAAAGTCAAGATTTATTTTCTAACGGATATCATACACACTGCGAAGCTTTAGGCCTTTTGGTATCCCGGATACGATCTTCACCCTCTTTTCTCCTGCATTCATATCAAAATAGTTGTCAGAAAGTACCATATTTTCATTTTCGTTCAGAATCTCCACGCTTTTCGCATATGCTTTTGCTGACACAAGAATCTCATCCCCTTCTACTCTGCATGATAACTGGGGATCTTCGTAACGGAAATATTTCGGATAGGAGAAAATCACGGTTCCCTCCGATACAATCTCTCCGTCATATTCCATTTCATAGCTCACATATTCTGAAAAGATGTCAACCTCTGAAAGCAGCGCCTTCTCCATCCATACGCTTGTCAGCGCAGGGACCGTTACTTCCTGTCTGCCGCCGTCCCTGATAATTTCTGCTTTGGAACTGCGTACTGCCCAAGAAATCACAACCTTTTTCTCTTCCATAGTTTCATTCGCCGCGTTGAGCCGGATTGACTTCTCGAACACAAAATGCTCCCGGTTCATATCCGCTTCCTGAGTCATCATGCCCTCTTCCTGACAGGAAAGCATCAAAGGCGCAAAGAACCGCTTTGCCGCATAATGCAGCGCTTTCCATCTGCCGCAATAATCAATGGACGCCCATGAAGTTACCGGCCAGCAGTCATTTAACTGCCAGTAAACCGCTCCCATGCATCTTCCCCTGTTTCTCCGGAAATGTTCCACACCATAGCGGATTGCATCTGCCTGCAAAAGCTGTGACGCATAGAGCAGCGTTTCAAATGACGTGGGATACAGATAGGTCTGCTGCAGATAATTCATAATCTTGCCATTCGCCCCATACTGGCGCTGATGCTTCTCCATCACATAGGAAAAGATGTTAAAATCCTTCGGATCGTCGGTGAATGTTTCAATCGTCTTTTTGCTGGGGAATGACTGGAAACCGAATTCCGATGCATAGCGGAAGAAGAATTTGCGGTACTCGGAAAATGGTCTGTTTCCATGCCACACCTTCCAATAATGTACATCCCCCCTGTCCGGACTGTTCGGTTCATCAAAGGCTCCGCCTGAAGACGGGCTTGCCGGCCAGTAAAACGTCTGTGGATCGTACTCTTCCAACACTTCCGGAATCAGCTGTTCATACATGATGATATAATCACGCACTTCTGTTTTCTTTGTCACCCAGTGATGTCCCTCTTCCACAAACATTTCCATCTCATTATTTCCGCACCAGAGTCCCAAGGAGGCATGGTGGCGGAGTCGTTTTACATTGTCAATGAACTCCTGCCGGATATTCCTTTTGAACTCTGGTGTCAATTCATAGACTGCACAGGCAAACATGAAATCCTGCCACACAACCAGTCCCAATTCATCACAGATATCAAAGAACCAGTCCTCTGGATAGTAACCGCCGCCCCAGACACGCACCGTATTGAAATTTGCCGCCTTGCACTGCATTAAGAGTTTTCTTGTAGTTTCCGGTGTAATCCTTCCAAGAAGATGGTCTTCCGGGATGTAATCCGCTCCCATCGCAAATATGGCGGTTCCGTTGACCTCATGAGCAAAACATTCTCCCCACTGGTCTTTCTCAACCTTCATAGTCATGGTGCGAAGTCCGATCCGTCGCTCCCATGTATCAAGCGGTTCCCTACATCCTTCCTTTTCTGCCCCAAAAAGCGTTACTTTCACTGTATATAGGGGCTGTTCCCCATAACCGTTCGGCCACCAGATTCTGGGATCCTCCACGGTAATCTTTTCCGGTGAATGCTCATAGACCGCAGCATTTCCAAAGGGATCGGTTATTTCTACTGTATAAACAGTATCCTCTGCGGACAGGCTCATCAGCTCTTCCTGAACATCCAGATGAAGTTCTACCCGATGGTCCAAGTGCTCCTGACTGATATAAACACTGTCCAATCTTGCCGCTGTCACACCCAGCAGAGATACCCTCCGGAAAATCCCGGCATCCGGAAGATGGGCGCCCCAGTCCCATCCGAACATACAATGCGCCTTCCTAAGATGGACAAACCCGTCCATCGCATCCTCCGAGCCCATTGTACGGCATTTTGCAAACGCCTCCCGGATGTACTGAAGAGGGGAATGCAAAAACACACGCAGTATATTTTCTCCGTCTCGGACCATCCCGGTCACGTCATATTCCCATGTGCGGTGCATATTAAACGCTTCGCCCGCCTTCTGTCCGTTCAGATAGATATCTGCAATTGTATCCAGCACGAAAAAAAAAAAAAAAATCCTTTCCTGTGAAAGCAGCGCTTCTTCACAGACAAAGCTGCACACATATTCATAATCGGCTTCCATCAATTCAAGCGCCTTGATCTCATTATCCTTCCAGAAAGGGTCTTCCATCTGCCCGTTTCTGAGCAAGTCCGTATAGACCGTTCCCGGCACGACAGCCGGCCATACTGCGTTCCCGGTGCGTCCCATCCGCCAGTCCTGATTTAATATCTGCTGTATCATAATTACTGCCGTCTCCTTTATTATCTGTCTGAATTATTCCGCTTTCGGATACTCGTTGCAGAGCAGACGGTACGGAGCTTCGTCCTCCTCAATCTCCGGGAAACGTCCGATTGGCTCATAGAAGCGGTTGTCATTCTCGTCATCGTTGCACATGGACACTTCTCCCAGCAGTACATCTCCGCTTCCCTCTTCCACATGAAAGTCATGGTACATATACGGATAAATCGTAATGCTCTCTCCCGGCGTCAGCTTCACCTGGCTTCCTGCCGGAACAGTATATTCGCATCCGTCACAGTTCACAGTTACATCCGTATCTGCAAATCCGCCGTCCTCTGTGGAGTTATAAACAGTAATCAATACATTTCCGCCGCCGCGGTTGATGATATCCTCCATCTTATTCCAATGGAAATGCATCGGTGCCATCTGCCCCTCTTTCACCACAAGCAGCTTCTCCGCATAAGTCTTTGTATACTTATCCATCTTCAGATTGCCGTTACGGATTGTAATCAGCGAAAATCCTACTTCGTCAAATTTTCCCAAACCATAGTCTGTAATATCCCATCCCAGCATATTGTCCCTGATTTCATCGTATTCCGTCCCCTTGTCTTTCCAGTCCTCTGCAGACCATTTGCAAAACGGCGGAATCTCAAATCCATGTTCCTGAATCAGCTCTTCCATATGTTTGATTTCTGCATTGATTTTTGAACGTTTCATGATTGTTATCCTCCTCTTCCTTGAAATAAGGGTACCCTTGCTGCCAAGAGCGCCCTTTCTCACGGTCTGTGCAGTAAATGCACAGACCTGTCTGAACAGTTACTTCCACTCGTCAATCTGCCTCTGCATTTCTTCAATTACTTTGTCAATACCAGTTGCTTTCAGCTTCTCCTGCAATTTCGGCAAGTATTCTTCCGGATCGACGCTTCCGGTAAATAAAGATTTACCAAACTCATCCATGACATTTCCAAAGCCAGCTACTTCTGTGCTCACCGGTTCAAGATCAAAGTCAAATCCAAAGGACGGTGCTGCCACAGACTCGGCATTGAACTCTTTGAATGTAGCCCATTTGTCAATCGGTTCATTTTCAAGTACATATGTATTGAACAATCCGCCCTGTACCCAGTAGGACACTCTGTAATCTGTACTTTCTGTCAGTGCGATCTTCTTGTCGTATACATATGGCTTTCCTTCTGCTGCCGCAGCCTCTTCTTCCGGAACGTCCACATAATTCCAGTGCTCGCCCTCGATGCCATAGTTCAGCAGGTTTCTTAGATATTCATCTGTATTGACCAGATTCAGGAATTCAACTGCTTTTTCCGGATGGTCTGTCTGTGCGTTCACGGCCGTCAAAGCCCCGCGTGCGGAAATATTGGTCACATAAGTATCCATGATCGGAGTTGCGACCACATCATATTTCAGGTCCTTGCTCCATACCAGTTCTGCATACGGCTGTCCGTCTCCCTTAGTCACGAAACGTTTTACAGACTTGTCATCGCTTGCCGTTGCAGCGTCCTGATTCACATAGCCAGCCAGATAATATTTTCTCATCGTATTCAGCGTAGACTTCATCTTTTCTGTCTCAAACAGGTTCTTTACGGTCAGTGTTTCATCGCCGTACTCGATTCCGACCGGATTCTGAATCAGATCCATATAAGTCGGCGCAGAATAGCTGCTTGTCAGATACAGCGGAACTACGCCCGGTTCCTTTTCCTTAATGAGCTTCAGCCATGGTTCCAGATCTTCCAGAGAATGAATCTCATCTACAGGAACATTATATTTATCTACATATTCTTTTGTAAATACCCACATCGGCATAGAACCGATTTCCTTCTCACTCGGCACACCGTAAGTTTTGCCTTTTACCTTCGCTGCTTCCCAGAAACGTTCGTCAATGGTGCTGTACATCTCGGTATCTTTCAGATATTCATCCAGTTCCAGAAATGCCCCCTTATTTGCATTCTGGAGATAGTTGTTCGCCCAGGAGCAGGTAAAGCACAAATCCCAATCATCGCCTGTATTGATGATTACCTGCATCTTCTGGTCATAATCGCCCCAGCCCGCAGTGTTTACCTTCACTCTGACGCCGATTTTTTCTTCCGTATACTCATTGACTTTCGCAAGGACTTTCTCCTGGTCTTTCTGAGCATCACCAATCTGCCACCAGACCAGTTCTACGATTTCCTCGCCGTTTGCATTCGTCTCTGTCTTGCCCTTGCCGCAGCCTGCCAGCAGTCCGGCCGACATAACGAAAACCATGGCCGCTGCCGTTAATCTCTTCCACACTTTCAACTTCATCCTCAATTTCCTCCATATTTCTATTTTTATGTAACAGTTCAGGCAAGCTGACCCGTTACTTCTTGCTGCTATTCTTTTACTGCGCCGACCGTCAGACCATTGACAAAATATCTCTGGAAAAACGGATATGCGAAAATTATCGGTAACGTTGAGATAACAACGATTGCCATCTTGATTGTTTCCTTCGGCATATTTGCAGCCGCCTGTACACCATCCACTCCCATCATCGCCTTATTACTTGCCAGCCAGTCGATCGAACTCTCGATACGGATCAGCAGGTATTGCAGTGGAATCAGGTTCTGATCGTCAATATACATCATTGCATTGAACCAGTCGTTCCAATAGGACAGTGTCAGGAACAATCCGATTGTCGCAAGTCCCGGCAGAGCCATCGGGATGACAATCTGAAAGAACAGCCTCCATTCGGAAGCGCCGTCAATCTTTGCGGACTCCACAACTGCGTCCGGAATACTAGTCTTAAAAAATGTCCTCAGCACGATAATGTTAAAGGAATTCAGGCAAAGCGGTAAAATCAATGCCCAAATCGTATCTTTCAGCATCAGCACCTTAGTTACAATCAGGTAGTTTGCAATCATTCCGCCGCTGAACAGCATCGGGATCGTAATCACTGTCGTAAAAAATTTGCGGAATGCATAATTCTTTCTGGATAACGCATATGCATACGTTCCGGTCAGAAGCAGTCCCAGTACTGTTCCCAGAACCGTTACCAGAATCGTCACTCCATAACTTTTAATAATGCTCTCTCCTGCGCTGATGATATATTCATAAGCGTAGAAGCTTATCTTTTCCGGGATAAACCGGTAACCGTTCATAGCCAGTGAATTCTCATCTGTAATCGAGATGATGATAACAAAGAGAAACGGTATGATACAAAACAGAGATAAGATTGCCAGCAGGATATTAAATAAAATGTTAGTCGGTGTCTTAATCTGATTGTACTGACACTCTTCGGCTTCCAATTTTTTGATTCTTTTTTCTAATTTTCTCTGACTTATCGCAGCCATGATCTTACCTCCTTCCTAGAATAATGCGTTTTCATTGTCAATCTTGGATACAATCTTGTTCGCAGTCATAATCAGGACAAATCCGACCGTAGACTGGAACAGTGCCGCCGCCGAACTCATGCCTATCTCGCCGCTTGTCTTCAATGCACGGAAGATATATGTATCAAGTACGTTTGTAACCGGATACAACGGACCTGAGTTTTTCGGCAGCTGATAGAACAGTCCGAAGTCTGCACGGAAGATGCCGCCGATAGACATAATCAGCAGAATCATAATAACCGGTTTTAACAGCGGCAGCGTGATGTATTTAATCTGCTGCCATTTAGACGCCCCGTCAAGCACGGCCGCTTCGTAGTAAGTCTTATCAATCCCGCAGATAGACGCAAGATACACGACTGTATTGTAACCCATGCCTTTCCACTGGCTCATGATGATGATGATGAACGGCCACAGCTTTGTCTCCGTATACCAGGATATCGGCTGACCGCCAAACTGCTGGATGATAGCGTTAAAATAACCTTTTTCCGGGTTCAAGAAGGCAAATACACAGTAACTGACAACAACCCAGGAAAGGAAATACGGCAAGAACATGGAACTCTGATAGATTTTCATCATTCCTTTGTTCTTAATTTCGTTCAGAAGCAGCGCTAAAATGACCGGAATCACGATTCCCAGAATAATGAAACACAGATTGTAGAGAACTGTATTTCTTACAATAATGAATGCATCACCGCTGCTGAACAGAAACTTAAAGTTATCGAACCAAACCGTCTCACTGGTAAACAGGTTATAGAAAAATCCATCTCCTGAAAGTCTGAATTTCTTGAATGCCACTAAAATACCGAACAGCGGCAGATAGGCAAATAGCAGAAACCAGATGGCGCCCGGCAGACTTAAGATTAAGAGCTCTTTATTTGCCTTGATACGCCGAAGGAGCGGTTCCTTTGGTTCTTTGGACCTCTTTTTCATTTTATTTTTATTATCTTTCACCTTTCGTCCTCCCTCCTTACACTTACTGCGCCTCAACTTGCCGGCCCGTCAATTTGCAGTATTTTCTTGCCTGTATATACTATAGCATTGTATAAAATGTACGGAAATTGGAAAACTTTTAGGTTCATTGCACAAATTCTAGTTACTGTCCACCCACAAGTTTGACACTTGCCGTCAAGCCATGCGTCAAAAAAAACCGTGAAATAATTTGTCCACTATTTCACGATTTTTTCCACCAGACATTCTGTCTTACTTTTAATACTTTTTCATCTCCCGCAGGGACGCTGGCGAAACGCCATAACATTGTTTGAATTTCCTGTAAAAATAACTCGTATCCGGATATCCTACCTCCCGGGCGATATCATTGATTTTCATATTTGTATTCAGAATCAGATCCTTTGCGATACTGTTCTTCGTGTTGCTCAAAAACTGGGCGAAGGAGGAACCGACCTCCTTCTGGAAAATCTGCCCCAGATAAGAAGCGTTCATATGATACTTGTATGCCAATGTCTTCAGATTCATATCCTCTTTATAATTGTTCTGTACCTCTGCGATAATCTGACGCACCACCGGCGTATACTGGGAATTCTCCTCATGCAGGCAGGCAATGATTTCAATAATCTCCGAGATAAACACCGTCTTGATTCCAAAAATATCATCTGAGTGGTAAATTGTCTCTACCAGCTCCGGCAAGTCATGCAGCTTTTCCGATTCCAGCTTGTATTCTTTCTTAATATCTTCCAAAAGCATCGCAGTCTTCACGGCCATCTGATAAATTGTGCTGACTGAAACATTCTTCCGCACATTGTTGATGAACAAATCTTCCAAATAGCCCACTGCCGATTCTTTTTCCTTTTTCAGAATCAGCCTCCAAAGCTGGGCTTCATCGATATTGATATCTGCACTCTTCCGTTCCTGAATCTGCCGCAGGCTGATACAGCTTCCATATCCTTCAATCATCAAATACTTCTGCATCTTCATTGCAGCGCCATAGACCTCGGGCAGCCGCCCAAACCGTTCAAATACAGGTCCCACACAGATAAACGTAAAAATGCCAAATTCACTTTCTATCCGGTTCTGGATTCCGGCAAAATATTCCAATGCCTGCTCCTCATCCAGACCGGAATCCACCAAAATCATCAGCAGGCTGTCCGGTAACAGATGGACAAGACGAAGAGAGGACTCCCTCTTCTTAAGGGTGACAATCACATCTGTAATCCGGTTTTCTTTCAATTCGTCCAGACTCCATTTCATGACCGCCGCATAAAACAGTCCCTCCTGATTCGGTATCTCAAGAAGGGCGGCATACTCCGCACATTCACCCGCATCTGTTTTCCCACTTAAGAAATGCATCCACCGGGTCTTCTCATCGATGTATTTAATCTTCTCTTTATACATCTCATCCAGCTTCTCTGTTGTCTCTCTTAGCTGACGTTCCAGCTCCTCCTCATTAATCGGCTTTAAAATATAGCTCTCTACCCCAAGCCGGATTGCCGTCTGGGCATACTCGAACTCGTCATATCCGCTCAGTATGATAAAACGTACCTTCTCTTCCTTCTCCCTAATCTTTCGAAGCAGTGTAAGACCGTCCATCACCGGCATAGTAATGTCAGAAACCACAATATCAACCGGTTCCTTCTCCCACATTTCCAGAGCCTCCTGGCCATTATGGGCCATATGTACGACCTCAAGCCCCAATGCCTTCCAGTCAATAATATTAAAAATCCCCTGTAAAATCAGTTCTTCATCTTCTACAATCATTATCTTTTTCATTCTGCTTCCCCATCCTTTTCCTCTGGCCTGAAACACAGGATCACCCTCAGACCGCCCTCCGGCCTGCTTTCCATGCGAACGCCATACTCCTTACCATAGACGGCCTTCAATCTACGGTTTACATTGGCCACCCCAATGGAGGACTGTTTTTTCATCACACCTGCCGCAAGCTCCCTGTTCTTGATCTGTATCTCCTCCTCCTGCATACCGCGCCCGTTGTCCTCTACTACAATCCGGTAAACCTCTTGAGCCTTTTCCGCATAGATGCGGATAAAATTGTCCTTATCCTCCATGCGGATGCCATGTATAAAATAATTCTCGATAATCGGCTGCAGCACGAACTTGATAATCGGCACATTCATATATTCTTCCGGACACTCTACCGAAGAATGAAACTGATTTTGATACCGGTATTCAAACAATTCCATATACTTTTTACAGTAATGCAGCTCCTGAGCCATTGTAATGATATCCGCCTCTTTAATCTGGCTTCGGAACGTAACTGCCATACTGTACAGCATCTTACCGACCTCTCTGTCTCCATTGCAGATGGCTTTCATGCGGATTGCCTCCAATGTGTTATAAAGAAAGTGCGGATTTATCTGGCTCTGCAGTGCAGACATCTCCGCATTTTTCTGCTCAATCTCCGCTAAATACTGCTTCTGGATGTGTTCATCCAGTCTGATACACATTTCATTAAAATGCTTGGATATGACATCTAATTCATCCCCATTCTTCTTATCCGCCGTCAGCCTTACCGTCAGATCCCCTTCCATGACTCTGTTCATTCCGTCCAGGATTCGGTTCAGACGCATAGAAAGACGCTTGAGATAATATTGCACACAGATTTCTCCAATCACCATCACCCCGATACCGACCGCAAAAATCATGACTATAATAGAGCCCGGCACTACTGCCGCTTTTTTCTTTTCCAGATAGCAGAGTGTAAAATACGCCCCCGTCCTGCAAGTTTCCACATAGGCATCCAACTCTGTTTCCAACATATCCATATTGCCTGTATACAGGATATCCCTGACCGATTCTTTTTGTGCTGAATCAAATACAATCGTTCCGGCAGCATTACAGACAAACAGCTCTGCCCTGGAATAATACTCCTGAATCTGTTCGAATTTTTTCCCGTCAAAAGTAAACAGCATGCAGCCCTTCGTCTGCATGGTTGCCGGATCCCGGATTTCTTTCAGAAAAGAAAATTCCCCGGCATCAGCAAGGTCTTCCCGTTTAATCTTACTCGTCAGCAGTCTGCCGCTTTTCCGGAACACACCCTTTTCTACATACTCCGTTACCTCGCCTCTTTCATAACTAAGCAGCGTCACACTTTTCAGTTCTCCATAAGAAGCAATTGCCTCTGTCAGGAATCCGTCCACTCCTTTGTAATCTCTTGCCCGGCTCTCCATATAAGTATCCAGCCTGTACTTCCAGTAATCCTCTGCATCATCACTCAGATAATGCAGAAGGTCCTGTAGCTCCATCTCTGACTGATACAGATTTTCATGAATGCGGCCGGCAATTGCAGACGTCTGCTCCAGATAGGAAACCGCTTCTTCACTCATCATTTTTGTATAATCCAGATTCTGTTCCAGAAAACGGTTCCTCGTACTGGACAAAAAATAAATCATCAGCACCATCACAACACATGCCAGAATCGTTGTGTAAATCAACAGTAATTTATTATACAATTGTTTTGGACTTCTGACTTCCATCTCGACCCCTCGTTTTGCAACAGTCCAGACAGGCTGACCTGTTGCCTCATTTTCTCATATCTGTCTGCACTGTAATAAAAGGAAATGCAGACGCTCTACATTTCCTTTTATTTTATACAATAATTGTGTTTTCGTCCAGTCCTCAGATCTCATCGGCTTTCTAAATTATCTCGCTTTCTTACGGACCTTGCAGCAAGTGCAAAGTCCTACGCTAAACCGTTTTCCAACTCACGCATCACTGCCTGATTTAGGAACATGACAAGAAATCCATATACGCTGCCTATGAACAATACCGTTGTTCCGGCCGCCAGTTCAAACGCCATCAATACTGCCGCAAACGACACAATATTTCCCAACGTCGCAATCGGTCTTGCTATCAGAAGCGTTACCCCTGTCTTTACGATCTGCAGGTTCTTCATCTCATACCTGCTGACCAGCATATACAGATTCGGCGTTACAAAGACTGCCGCGGCCGCCAGAACAGCAAATACTACTGCAAGCGGAAGGATTTTCACTTGAACCGCAAAAAATTCCATGTTGGTCACAAACACAAAGATGACAGATACCTGCCCCGCCCCCAGCATGATCGTCTGCCGGAAATCAGAACAATATCCCTTTTTATAATCTTTCCAGGCATTTCCCTCAATTCCCTGAATCATTTTATTCATACTATAGAACACCGCAGAGAGCGCCGGCGCCATAGGAACCATACAAATCAAAAACAGAGGAAGGCATTCCCGGATCTGGCTTCCTCCTACAAAGAGGAGGAAAAGCAGGACCGGAAGATTCGATACGACAAATAATAAATTAATCAGGAAGAAATAACATACCTTCTCACAAAACCCCAATACTTTTTCTATATTAAATAACTCAGCCATGCCGGATTACCCATGTCCTTTCTATTTTCTATCGATACGTTACTTTAAATCTCTACCAGCATCGTCTTAATTTCATAGGCATGGAGTCCCAACTCCATCTTCTTATCTGTAAACCCGCCAATCGGCCGTTCTCTCAAGTCACATTCCGCCCATGCTTTATATGCAAATCCTGGCGTCACCGTCACATTCTGATGCGATCCTGCAAACTCGTGGAAGCGGATTACCAGATATCTGCCGTCCTCAGACTGTTTCACCGCATCTACTTCAATCTGATCGTTGTCAAAAGACAGGAAGCTCTCATATGCCAGCTTGCTTTTGCCCGCAGCAGCCTGCATAGGCTCGTTTAATGCAAATGCCTCCTGCACTACATGGCCTTCCACAAAATCGCCGCCGTGTGGAAGCAGTGCATATGTGAATGTATGCATTCCCTGATCCTGAAGATGATCCGGATGTGTCGCCGCTTTCAGCAGGGAAATACGCATCACATTGTCCTTGATGTCATGACCGTACTTACAGTCATTCAATAGGCTGACTCCGTAATTTCGCTCTGACAAGTCTGCCCAGCGGTGAGCCACCGTCTCGAATCTTGCCTGATCCCAGCTTGTGTTCCAGTGGTTCGGGCGTCTTACATTGCCGTACTGTACATCGTAAGTCCCATATGTAGAACGCACGTCTACCGGAAACGCCGCCTTTAAAAGCTGATGCTGCTCATGGTAATCCACATGGGTCTTGAAATCAATTCTTCTGCTCTTACTGTACAGAATCATGTCCTGGCTGATTTCGGAATTCATGTATTTCCATTCCATATGGACGCACATCCGAAGTGCTCCCATCTCAGTAATCTCGAATACCTTCAAATCGGTCACCTCGCGCATTTTCTGCTGATAAAAAATATCGATGTCCCATGCGTCATTATCAAGCGGCTTATCTTCAAATGCCTGCAATACATTGGCACGTTCTCCATTCGGTAGTACGTCCCTTTTATAGGTCTTGTCATATAGCCTTGTAATCTGGCCATACTGGTTTAACGTCATATGATAAAATGGAGAATCAATCTCTTTGCCGTTGATTGTAAACGCAGTCTTTGCCGCATCGTTTCCTGTCTTCTCATAGAAGATTGTCTTTGTTCCCATAGACGGGACATTTTTCACCTCTACATAGGTGATGCCGTTTCCTGTCTGGGAAACCAGTTCATTTCCTTCGGAATCCCGATAAATCCCCTCTGCATTTCCCGGAAATGCAACAACCTGATCCGACTCCCAGCCGGAGGCATTGATTACGGTATATGTATTCTGTTTTTCTTCCAGTATATTGTGATAGCAGCCATTTATAACATCCTGTGCGATATTTTCAATGTACACATAGTCTTTTCTGGAATCCTCATACACTTCATGTATGGAAGATCCCGGAATAATGTCATGGAACTGGTCTGTCAGAATATGCTTCCACCCCTTTGTCAGTTCTTCTTGTCTTGCGCCTTCGATACCGCTCTGCTGCATTGCTTCCATCGCTGTCAGCCACTCTGCCCTTCTATAGAGAAGTTCCATCTTGCGGTTCATCCGTTTATTGTGGCTCTGGCTTGTGTAGGTTCCTCTGTGATACTCCAGATAAAGCTCACCGTCCCATGTGTGGATATACTGGTCTGTATTCTTCACCGTTTCTTTCAGCTTTCGGAAATATTCGCCCGCAGTGGAAATCTTCAGATTCGGAAGTCCCGGAATCTTATCAATCCTTCTTCTGTTTTCCAACATATCGCGGTTGACGCCTCCGCCGCCGTCGCCAAAGCCGAAGGCAATCAGCAGGTCCTTGTTCATCTGCTTGTCACTGTACTGATCCCAGACTCCCTTCACAGTCTTCGGCAGCAGCTTTCCATTGTATGTGTAGAACCAAGAATCCGGCTCGTTCCACGGTTCCGGTGTGGTAATGAAATGAGTCAGGACCTCGCTTCCGTCGATTCCTTTCCATTTGAAGGTGTCATGCGGCATTCTGTTATACTGATTCCAACTGATTTTAGTAGTCATAAATGTATCAATACCGGCCTTTTTCAATATCTGCGGCAGAGCCCAGGAATATCCAAACACATCCGGCAGCCACAGGTATTCTACATCCTTTCCGAACTCATCCTTGATAAATTTGCTGCCAAGAAGAATCTGCCGGGTCAGGGATTCGCCGCTTGTCAGATTGCAGTCGGCCTCTACCCACATGCCACCGTCAGCCTCCCAGCGTCCCTCGCTGACTTTTTCTTTAATTTTCTCATAAATTTCCGGAAATTCTTCTTTCATATACTCATAAAGCTGCGGCTGAGTCTGCAAGAAAATATATTCGGGAAACATTTCCATCAGTCTAAGCACAGTAGAAAAAGAACGCGAACACTTCTCTCTTGTGTGCTTCAGTCTCCACAGCCATGCCACATCAATATGTGTATGCCCTACACAATAGACATTTACCATAGAAGATTTGTCCATGCCGTCGATTGCTTCATTCAGCAGATTGTCTGCCTGATGTACAGATTCGTAAAACTCCGCACTGCCCGGATAAGACCAGTCCACACAGTGAAGCGCACTGTCCAACGCCTTACGGAGCTCGTGCTGGATTGGATTGACTGCTTCTAATTCCGCTATCGTCTGCCATACCATAGACGCCATATAATACAGATCGTCTGCTTTTTCATCCAGCCATGCCAGATCGGCTCTTGCAATCCGGTGTTCCTGCACGGCCGGAACTCCGCCGCCTTCCAGACCGGACCAAAGACGGAAGGTCGCATCAATTGTCGTGCCGCAAAGTGCGTCATCCAAAAAAACTTCTTTATGATTCACATCCACGCCCTGATATTTCTCTCCGTTTAAGTAAAACATGGATTCAAAACCGGAGTTATTGCCCCCGCCTGTATTTCCATAGTCGAATACACCAACTACTCTTTTCCCTTTCCATTCTGCCGGAACTGCGATTTCTTTGTGCAGCCACAAATAGCGGTCGCGTCCGCTCCATGTATCTCCCACTTTCAGCGTATCCCATCCTTCAAAACCTGCCGGGAGCTTAGGATTCACAACTCCCTGATTATCCTCTGAAACATGAAATTCCTCCAAATGGATGATGTCCCTATATCTGTACTGCTCTAACTCACTGATTCTTCTCTCTAATTTTCTGTCTGTCAAAAACATAACTGCCTCCCCGGTCGGTCAGACCTTTCTATACTTTCTTACGGGCTTTGCAGCATATGCAAAGCCCTGTGCCAAGCTGTTACCTGTATGTTACTATACACTCACACAAAGGACAATTCGGAGAATTCTATATTTGATGTAAAAATTTCATATGATATTAAAATCAGTCTGTTTTCACTGAATATCCACAGAAATCCAGCACCAGCTCACTGTACATCGCGTTGGCCCAGGAGAACCATTCCCGTGTATATCTGGTTGGGTTATCCACATGAAAGCCTTCATGCATCAGACCTTTCCCACCGTCTGTCTTGGACAAAAGATGTAAAATCTCCAGTTTCTCTTCCTTTGTCTTCGCAGTCAGCCCCTGCATTGCCAGAGAAATATGCCAGACATATTTTACCGGCGTATGAGGACTTCCTATTCCCGATGCCGCTTTACCGCTGTAATAATAAGGATTAGCCTCACTTAGTATCAGATTCCTGGTATTCTCTGCAATCTGCCTGTTCCTCCCCTGATACCCCAAATAATCCATTGACAAAAGACTTGGCACATTGGCGTCATCCATCAGATTGTACTGCCCGTATCCATCCGTCTCATATGCATACACCTCTCCAAAATCTTCGGTACGGGTTACTCCGTATGTCTCAATTCCTTCATAGATGTCAGCGCCAAGCGCCGCCGCTTCCTTTTTTAGCTCCTCATCTCCAAGAATCTTCTCCGCAATTTCCTCCAGATATCCAAGCACCACAACTGCAAACATATTGGAAGGCACGAGATATCCGTAGGTACAGGCGTCATCACTGGGGCGGAAACCCGACCATGTCATACCTGTCCCGGATTTTACCAGCGCTCCTTTGCCATTCCGGGAAAGGGTATCCGTATAAAAAGTGTCTTTCCGCACAAAATGATAAGGCGACTGCTCCTCATGGTTTTGCTCGGTGCAAAATGTCTGGATGATCTTCCATGCAGCTTCCTTAAATTCTCCTTCAAACTGCTCTGTACGTCCTGTATTTTTCCAAATCAGATAGGCAAACTGCAGCGGATAACAGAGGGAATCCACCTCATATTTCCGCTCCCAGATCCAGCCGTTCATCTCTGTATCGTCATGTTCCCAACAGTTTCCGTTATCTGTCTCATTAAATGCGTTGGCATAAGGATCGATATTGATATAACGGAACTGGCGCTTTGACAGGCCTGCCAGAATATCCGCCAGCCCAGGCTCCTCCTTTGCGGGAATCAGGTAGGGTCTGAGCTGTGCCACAGAATCCCTAAGCCACATGGCCGGAATATCCCCGGTGATAACATATGCCGTACCATCTTCCATTCTTTTTACAGTTGTCTCCAACGTGTTTGCATAACAATTTTGAAATATCTCGAATAATTGGGGCTCATCCTGGAATTTTTCTCTGACATCCTCCATAATCCGTTCAATCGCATGGTAGCGCTGCTTTTTCTTCATAGCTGCTTACTCCTTTTCCGTATAATACTGCATTAGGGGATATCCTCCATTGCAGCTTTCTCTCATTTTGGAGATTCTACCATGCTTAAAATATGGATACAATAGATTTTCTTTCATAGACAGAATTTATCCTGTAGAACAAGAAATTTTGAAGTAAGAATATTACAAACTATACCCAAAGGGCATCCCTTAATACCTGCCCTTGCAGGACAGGCGGACTTACGTCCGGTAAAGTATACGCCAGATATGATAAGCTGCTCTATTTCAGTATTGGCTTCTGAAATAATACCGCTCCAGCAGCGCATTGATCTCACCGCCAAGCAGAATCACATACATGCACATATATAACCAGAGCATAATCAATATGATTGTTGTCATGCTCCCGTACATACTGGAAAATCCGGTAAATATCTGCAAATATATAGAAAATATAAAAGAAATCAGCTGCCAGGCACAAGCTGTAAAAACCGCCCCCGGAAGCTGCCGTCTGCAAGTTGTCTTCGCGCGTTCATCACGGTTGGGCAGAAAACGGTATACCACATCCCAAAATGCGGTCAAAATCAAAAATGTTACGACCGTCCGGATCCGGATGATGAAATCCATCACATGACGGAACAATGGAATATGCTGATTGACGATA
>ERZ808046.896-NODE-896-length-17512-cov-7.005047_pt1 | contig 17512 bp, 11 predicted proteins | sample MGYA00380196_ERZ808046 | MGnify/ENA primary metagenome ERZ808046 (study PRJEB31490, sample SAMN06133421) | mouse gut metagenome | isolation source: Z6_2 | host: mice | place: China: Chengdu | collected 2015-05 ...
AAAAAAGCCTACAAAAAATTTGATAGGGGCAGTCTGCGCTTTTTTGGCTACCCGGAAGGTTTTGGTTTCATAGTAAAATAATACAGTGCAACAGGAGCCCTGGTGTCCTCATGAGCCAGCACCGGAATCATTTCCTGCGCATTTTCAGGGCCTTCAATCAGAATGCAGTCCGGCTGATAAGCCGCTATGGCTTTCTGCAGATGGAAAGCACAGGCCGGGCTGTGATGACGCACCGGGAAATACAAAAGCGGAGCTGATAAATCCCACACATTTCCAGAGGTAACATCAGTTATTTTTGGAGTTACCGAAGGTAACTTCTCGCTTCGTAATAACTGTTCCATAGTCCGCCCTCTTTTCCTCCCTTATCCCGCACTACCGTCTGGAAGTAGCTGCGCAGTTTTTCCATGTCCTCTCCATTTTCCTTCTGGACGGCTCCCACCAGATTTTGCACCAGATTCCCCAAATCCATGTGGGAATCACCGTAATAATAAGCGCTCATCATGGTCTGATAGTAAACCGATACTGCCTCCGCCGTGCTCATCACGGCAAAGGGGCGGTCAATCCGATGCCCCATGGAGGATACGCCCTCCCGAAGCTCGTGATAGGTGGATGCCAGAAGCTCCGCCACATCCTCATCCACCGGCATATCGATCTGAGCTTCCTTTGCCAGCGCTTCCACTTCACTGATAATGATCTGCTTTTCCAGCGCCACATCCTTTACCGGCATTACCGTCTCGAAATTAAAACGCCGCTTTAAGGCGCTGCTCATTTCATTCACGCCCTTATCCCTGGTGTTGGCCGTGCCGATCACGTTAAAGCCTTCCTTTGCAAAGAGAAGCCCCTCCTCTCCCAGCTCCGGCACATTCAGCACTTTGTCGCTGAGCACGCTGATCAGACTGTCCTGGATTTCTGCCGGAGTCCGGGTGATCTCCTCGAACCGGGTCAGGATTCCCTTTTCCATACCCGTGTACAGAGGGGAGGGTACCAGTGCCTCCCTGACCGGCCCTTTTGCCAGCAGAAGGGCATAGTTCCAACTGTATTTGATCATATCCTCCGTGGTTCCCGCTGTCCCCTGAATGGTATTGGTGCTGACACCGCTGATGGCCGCCGACAAAAGCTCCGAAAGCATGGTTTTGGCCGTCCCGGGTTCCCCCACCAGCATTAGTCCCCGGTTGCCTGCCAGCGTGATGATGCACCGCTCCACCAGCGCATCATTTCCCAGATACTTTTTTCGAACAGGGATTTCTTCCCCATTCCAGATCAGCGGCTCCCGGCTTCCAAGGATAAATGTCCGCACCGCCTTGGGGGAAAGCTGCCAGTTTAAGGGCTTTCTCTCCCTGTCAAGGGCCTTAAGCGCCTCCAGCTCTCTGCGGTAGCGCACCTCTACCGGGGGCCTGATGTCTGTTTTTTGTTCCATCCCCTTTTCCTCCTTCCAGACGTTCCCGCTTTGCGGGCCAGCTTATTATAGTCAAATTGTACGACATATATTTTGTCAGGTCAATTCATCAAAAGGCTTTACACTAAAATTCATCATTGTTATAATGGAAGTGTCACATAACCATTGTTTATAGAAAGTGGGTAAGGCTATGAATAATCAGGAATTATGTATCTTGTTAGATTCCATTTTAGCGCTGCTTGAAACTGATAATACTGAGAAAGCAAAAGAAGTCATACGAAATGGCATTAAACGGATTGAGAAAGGTATGACCAGCAGTTCTGATCAGAACAATGGGGTAGCGAGAGAATAGTTTTTCTCGTCCCCCATTGAACCATACATATAGGTCCCGTATACGACTTTGCTATTTATATTCTGACTTTAACCAAGTAACAGGATAAAGGAAAGGGTGGTGCAAATGAACCTACAAGAATATAAGGAAACAGGATTACCCAAAAGCAAAAAGTATCTTGAATGCGATCTGCCGCCATATCTGCAATCCTCTTTAGAAAATATGATTGCTTCCTGGGAAATGATAGACAGCGGCCAAAAAGATTATCATTGGGATATGTATTGGAGCGAATTAAATGCAGATATTAACTCTGCCGAAGTCGGACAGGAGATATCTGCGGAACAGGCCTGGTATTTGCGTGAAAACTATTTAAGAATGAAACGAGGCGACTAACAGTGATTGATTTTACCGGTCTTCCCGTTCGTAACAAGACCTATGCAGGCGCAAACACCTTTTATTTCTGATTTACAGAAGGAATTTTATAAGACGATGCTCCGGGAGCGAAAGGAACGGATTTTAGACTTTTCCTTCCAAAAGCTCCGCCGGCTATCCTTATAAAACCCGGGGAAGAGTCCTAAGACTCTTCCCCAATTTATGTACTGCTCAACATATATTTCATCACTTGATACACTTCTCACAGCTCATCCAATGTTTCCCGAATTGCCTTTATAAAATCCAGGCTGTTCAAAATCACAGGATTTTCGCAGGTGGAGATCAAAGAGAGACTCCTGGTCATCTTCCCATCCTCCACAGTCTTAATGCAGGCTCTCTCAAGCTTGTCCGCAAATGCCATAAGCTCGGGAATATGATCCAACTCTCCGCGCTTGCGCAGCGCCCCTGTCCACGCAAAAATGGTGGCAATGGAATTGGTGGAGGTTTCCTCCCCTTTCAGGTATTTATAATAATGACGCTGTACGGTTCCGTGAGCCGCCTCATACTCGTAAACTCCTTCCGGTGAAACCAGAACCGAGGTCATCATGGAGAGATCCCCGTAGGCAGTAGCCACCATGTCGGACATCACATCCCCGTCATAATTTTTGCAGGCCCAGATAAAGCCTCCTTCGGAGCGTATCACACGGGCAACAGCATCGTCAATCAGAGTATAGAAGTATTCGATTCCAAGCTGCTCAAATTTTTCCTTATACTCAGCGTCATAGATTTCCTGGAAAATATCCTTAAAGGTGTGGTCATACTTTTTGGAAATGGTATCTTTCGTGGCAAACCACAAATCCTGTCTGGTGTCAATTGCATAGCCAAAGCAGGCCCTTGCAAAGCTGGCAATGGATTTCTCCGTGTTATGGATTCCCTGAAGGATTCCCGGCCCGTCAAAGGTATGAATTATCTCCCTAACCTCCGTGCCGTCCTCCGCCGTAAACACCAGTTCCGCCTTCCCCTTACCGGGAACCCTGATCTCCACATTTTTGTAAACATCCCCATAGGCATGACGGGCAATGGTGATTGGCTTCGTCCAGTTCTTTACATAGGGAACAATTCCCTTAATCAAAATCGGCGCACGGAATACCGTTCCGTCCAGAATCGCACGGATGGTGCCGTTGGGGCTTTTCCACATTTCCTTCAGATTATATTCGGTCATTCTGGCCGCATTGGGCGTTATGGTGGCGCATTTCACTGCCACTCCATACTTCTTCGTTGCATTGGCACTGTCCACCGTCACCTGGTCGTTCGTCTCATTCCTGCTGGCAAGACCCAGATCATAATATTCCGTCTTTAAATCAATGTAGGGAAGCAAAAGCTCCTCCTTGATCATCTGCCAGAGAATTCTGGTCATCTCGTCTCCGTCCATCTCCACCAAAGGGGTTGTCATCTTAATTTTTTCCATCGTTACCTCCAATCACTCTCTTTCTTCTGATTCAAACAGATCATATAGTCCGCTCTTTACTATATTATCATAAGCCTTTTCCATATGGAAGGTAGCAGCCCTCTCTGCCTCCTGGGAATTTCCTGCCTTGATCGCCTCCATGATCGCCCTGTGCTCCTCGTTGGAAGCAATTCCCCTCTCCTTCGTGGATAAGGTTTTTTTACGGATACGGATCACATACTGATGAAAATCCTGCAAAAGGTTTTCAAGCATCTTGGAATTGCAGGCCTCATAAAGAATATTGTGGAAGCGGTTATCCAGCTCCGCCATCTGCTCCATATGTCCCTTGGACGCATGGAAGCTGGCAAGATATACGTTCTCCTCCAGCTCTTCTAACTGCTCCGGCGTAATCTGCTCCGTGGCAAGCCTGGCGCACATTCCCTCCAGAGAGGAACGTATCATATAAATGTCCTTCACATCCTTGGCCGTAATTCCCGTCACATAGGCTCCCTTGTTGGGAACAATCTGAATCAACCCTTCCAGCTCCAACTGCCGGAAAGCTTCCCTTACCGGAGTACGGCTTACCCCAAGTTCCTCGCCAATCGCCACCTCCTTTAATTCCTCGTGCTCTTTATACTTTCCGTTCAGGATGTCCTCCCTCAGGCGGTGAAACACTCTGCCGCGCAGGGAGTATCTGTCTGACACTTCCCGCTTTACATCATAACTGCCCATAGCTCAACTGCTTCCTTTTCCTTCATATTGCTTCATTGCTTTTCATTTTTATGTTTCATCTGGAATTTAAACACTGCTTTTAAACTCTTTTTTAATTTCCGATATCTTCTCCACAAGCTCCTGATCCGTGATGACTGTCACACGGCCATCCTCATACTGCTCGTCCACCCATTTCTTCACTTCCGCCACAAGAGGACTGTTCTTATCCATCTGCTCCTGGCCCGTCAGCTTATAATAGGTATTGATCCAATGGGCAATTCCCGCAAGTCCGGAGGTATTGGAAACCGCACAGAGCACCGGTCTGTTCAAAAACTTCTCCGTGTCAAAAATATTGTAAATCTCCTCATTTTTGAGAAGCCCGTCCGCATGAATCCCGGCTCTTGTAACATTAAAGTTTTTCCCCACAAAAGGGGTTCTCTCCGGAATATGGTAGCCGATTTCCTTCTCATAATATTCCGCAAGCTCTGTGATCACCGTGGTATCCATACCGTTCAAATCGCCCTTGAGCTGCGCATATTCAAATACCATGGCCTCCAAAGGCGTATTACCCGTTCTCTCGCCGATACCAAAAAGCGAGGTATTGATTCCCGAACAGCCATACAGCCATGCGGTGGTAGAATTGACCACTGCCTTGTAAAAATCATTATGTCCGTGCCACTCAAGCAGCTCATGAGGCACTCCCGCATGGGTATGGAGCGCATAAATAATCCCCTGCACACTCCTGGGAATAACCGCACCGGGATAATTCACCCCATAGCCCATGGTATCGCAGGCCCTAACCTTGATGGGAATCCTGTATTCCTCCATCAGTTTCATCAACTCCAGACAGAAAGGCACCACATACCCGTAAATATCCGCCCTGGTGATATCCTCCAGATGGCATCTGACACTGATTCCTTCCTCCAGACAGTCCCTGACCACACTCAAATAATGCTCCATGGCCTGCCGTCTGGTCATTTTCAGCTTCAGAAAAATATGATAATCGGAGCAGCTCACCAAAATACCGGTTTCCTTCATTCCAAGCTCTTTCACCAGCTTGAAATCCTCCTTGCTGGCGCGAATCCAGCTTGTCACCTCCGGGAACTTATATCCCCGCTCCATACATTTACACACCGCATCTCTGTCCTTCTTGCTGTACAGAAAAAATTCACTGGCACGAATCATGCCGTTCGGTCCGCCCAGCCGATGAAGATAATCATAAATATTCACAATCTGCTCCGTGGTATAGGGAGCCCTGGACTGCTGTCCGTCCCTGAAAGTCGTGTCCGTAATCCAGATTTCTCTGGGCATATTGTGAGGCACGATTCTGTCATTAAAAGGGATCTTGGGCACCTCCGAGTAGGGGAACATGTTTCTGAACACATTGGGCTTTTTCACATCGTCCAATATATACATGTGCTCCTCTATTTCCAGCAGGTTATTCTTGGTATTCAGGGACACCGGTCTGTTGGTAAAATATCTGTTGTTTTCCTCCACTGTAAACTCCTCCTCCCATGGCTTTAAAGATATCTGAAATTGATTCAGTCAAAGCCATGTATAATTGTATACAATAAGGCATCCTCTGTCAATCCCTCTTTTTAAGAAACATTTCACTGCTCTGTTTTCACCAAACCGTTTCATTGCAGTAACCTGTCTATCTGAATCATGCCCCACCCCTGCTTATTCCAGGGCTCATTCAAATCCTTTGAAGTGTACATCAGCTTTTGCTTTGCCTGAACATTTGTATAATATGGATATTTCTGGAGAAGGAGAGCCAGACCTCCCGATACAATGGGCGTTGCCATGGATGTGCCGCTTTTACTGATATAGGCATCCTTATAGTATCTGCCTCTTCTGGAAATCTGCGCGTTGCAGGAAACTATATCAGTACCGGGGGCTACCACATCCGGCTTTTTCATGGCATAGGGACTTGGCCCCCTGCTGGAATATTCCTCGCACAAATGCGGATGGTTCCTGAAATATCCCCCTTCATGGCACCCCACCGTGATCACCTCCTTCCTGGCTCCCAGAGGCGAAATTGTCATAGGGTCGGGGCCCATATTTCCTGCCGCACATACCACAATAAGCCCTTCTTCCCATGCTTCATCAATCAATTCTACCAGCCGCTGCATCCTCTCCCTGTCTATGCTCTCATCCATTCCAATGGAAATATTCAGGATGCGGATATTATATTCCCGGATATGTTCGAGAATCCACTCCATCCCCGCCGCCATATCCTCTACATTTCCGTCCCCCTTATAGTTGAGCACCTTACCCACTACCAGCCTGCTTCCAGGGGCGATTCCCTTATATTGTCCATCTGAAAGCAGCCCGCTTCCACACAGGCAGCCCGCCACATGAGTACCATGTCCACTGTCATCATAAGCATTCCTTTTTCCATTGACAAAATCCCTGAATGCAATAATTCTATTATCAAAATCAGGGTGGATGGCCACCCCTGTATCTAACATTGCTATGGTTACACCGTTATTCCCGCAGGAATTGATCAACTCGTCGCTGCATCCAACCTGATGTCTTACCCGAAGCATAAAAAACTCCCGGCTTTTTAATTATCATATGCCGGGAGTTTAAAACAGTTCTATTTAATCCTGGTTTTTCCTTTATAAAAGAACAGCGCCACCGCACCTGCCAGCAATCCCAGGGCCAGGAACCACTTGGGATGAAGGAAATCACCGGTATCCGGCGTGTCATCCTTATTTCCGGTAGGATTTGTAATCACAGCCCTTCCGTCTGTCACTACCGCCTGGGCATTCATTGCCGTATACTGATAAATCCCAAAAGGTGAAAAATGACTGGTGGTAAACTGGATATAAGCCCCATCCTCCAGTTCCGTCACACGATGCTCCACAGCTTCCAGCTGTCCATCCTGATCCAGTGTGACCACATGCAGATTTTCTTCCGATATCCCCTGAGGCATCTTTACCTGTACCGTAATATACTGCTTTCCAAGCCTTGTAATCGGAATGGTTCCGGAAGCATCATACAAGGTCATGTCAAAGGCTGTAAGCCCGGAAGGCTCCCTGCCTCCATAAAGCTCTCCATAGGCCGCGGAAATTCTCTCTGCCGCCTCCTCGGAATCATTGATTTCAAGAATTAAGGCGTCTTCATTTCCCGGAATCTGCGCCGATGCATTTTCGCCTGCCTCAATCGCCGTACCGTTAAAATGCAGTGTCACACCAGTACCCTCTGTCAGAGACACACCCGCCTGATTATCCACCGACCGGCTTCCGGTTTCCGTAGAGACAATTCCCTTAAATCCATAAGTCCCCGTTTCCAGTACCGTTCCCTTTAAATCACCTGCTCCATCCAGAATAATCGCATTCTTAATATTGTCAAAAGCATAGGTACGGTATTCCTTATTGGCGAGACGCCCGGATCCGCTTTCCATTGTGAGTACCGGAAGATCTGTTCCCATAAATACAACAGTATCCGTTCCTCCTGAGAGGGCATACGCACCAAGGCCCACTTCTTCCATCGTTGCAGGAATCGTCACTTTCGATAAGGGACAATTCATAAAGGCCCTGTCCTTCACCTTTACAAGTTTCTCTCCGCCGTTTACTGTCTTTAAATTCCGGCAGTTCATGAAAGCTTCTTCCCCAATCACCTCAACCGTATCCGGCAGGTTAACTGCCGTAATTCCCATATGCTCCTTAAAGGCTCCCGGCGCAATCTGCTTTACTCCCTCCGGAATATTTACCACGCTCTCGCTCCCCGAATAGGTGAGCAGAATCCCGTCTCCCACAATGCCAAAATCATTTGCCGCAAGCCTGGTAATCCAGGGCGTCTTATCAAAGGCATAAGGTGCAATATCCGTTACGGAATCCGGAATCTCCACATCACTTAAGCTGTCGCAGTGGTAAAAAGCTCCATAGCCAATCCTAGTGACTCCCTCCGGAATGGTCACTGAGGTAAGACCTGACCTTGCAAAGGAAAATTCCCCGATTTCCGTAATTCCATCCTCTATCTCATAGGAGGTCAATCCCTTGTCCTGATAAAAAGCCTGGGAAGAGATCTTATGATCCCCCGCAATGGTATACTTGGGAAAATCCTTTCCTTTCTGAGCATTGTCCGCCATAATACTTCCTATGGCTGCTGTCGAATCGTCTGTACTTTCCCCCTCAGCATCTGCTACTGTATTGCTTAATGCTGCTCCAATCTGAGTCACAGCATTTTCCATGCTGGATAAATCTACTTTTCCTGCGGTTTGCCCGCTGCCTCCGCTGATGACAGACTGCTTTCTGTTATCAATAAAAATCAGTGCTTTCCCCGACACAATGCTGGACTGGCCCAGCAGCGTTTCGTTATTAATGATTTCCGTAACTGACTTCAGTTCTTCTTCCGATGAAGGTGTCGGGGTCGCCTCCTCAGGAGAAGGCGTTGGCGCCGGCACTTCCTGTGTTCCATCCTCCGAAATTGCACCCGCATCAATCACCTGGGCATCCTGTACATCCTCATACTCCACCTCTTCCACCTCCGAGATGTTGCGGGCGGCAGCATATTCTGCACCATATGTACCTGGCGTGGCAGTAAATTCCACCTTAGGGCATCCGTCAAAGGCTGTATCACTGATCTGAAGCATCGAATCCGGCAGGGAAACCGACGTCAGATTCACACAATCCTCAAAGGCCTTAGCGCCGATCCCTCTGACCGCCATCGGAATTTCCACTTCCTTCAAATTCTGACAGTTTGAAAAGGCATAGGCCGGCACTTCTGTAAGGCCGCTTCCAAGAGTCACCTTCTCAAGGTAAGGGTTCCCCCAAAAAGCATAGCCCATGACTTCCCGCACTGTGTTTGGAAACGTATAGGCTCCCTTCTCACAGGCAGGCATGAGAGCAAACACTTTAGTCTCATCTGCATCATACAAAATACCATTGGAATAATGCAAGTGATTATTATCCTCCGAAAGGGACAGTGTCTCCAACTGTCTGTCACCTGCAAACACTCCGCTTCCAAGCTTTTTCACTTCTGCGCCGAGACTGACATTCACCAGCTCCTTATTATTGCTGAAAGCCGCCGTGCCGATCTCCTCCACGCCGTCTCCCACATTAATGGTGCGCAGATTATCACACTCCGCAAAAGCGCGGTACCCCACCGACTCCACCTGATTACCGATATCCACTCTCACCAGGTTGTCGTTTCCGGCGAAAGCTTCTTCCCCGATGATTTTAATTCCATCAGGAATGGTGACCGCTTCCTCCGTGCCGGAGTATTTCACTAACTTATTTCCATCCATTTCAAAATCAGATGCAGTCGCTACTGCTTCCACATCTGATACAGGTACCTGAGTCACCGCTACTGCTGTCACCAGCAGCAGCGCGCTCAGGGATTTTGCAATTTTTCTGTTCATAGGAACTCCCCTATGCTGTCTTTGTGTTAATGACTACCTTATCACGTTTAAAGAACAGGATCAATGACATACATGCCATGCCAAGTGCAAGGAACCACTTGGGATGAATCGGGTCACCTGTCTTAGGTGTTGCATCAATGGTGGCCTCTGTCAGATTCGCCGTATCCACATAAATCACATAAGGTGAGAAGTGCGTTGCCGTAAAGTTAATGCACGGCACTCCGTCTATCGTGGTAAATCTGGCATTTAAATCTTCAAGAGCTCCTCCGGCTATCGCCGCAATCCTGTTATTTCCCGCGTACTGCACCAGCTCATCCGGCAAAGGCAGCGTCAGGTTTACGGAAATACCCGAGGTATCTGCTATCTTAGTACGTCCTGTGGAATCGTACAGACTGATATCCATCGGGAAATACTTAATCCTGCTGAGGTCTCCGAATCTGGCCTGCAGAGCGGAAGTTGCCGCATCTGTGGCTGCCTGGTCTTCTGTTACTTTCACCACAAAATTATCGGTTGCGCCACTCACAGTAGCACCTGCCAAATCTCTGTTGGAAATTCCGGGTCTGGTTATGTCTACTGTTGTTCCATTACTGTTAGTAGCTGTACCTGTGACAGTGCCCCCATTGCTATTGCCACCACTTGCATTCGTTGTTGCCGTACCAGAACTGCCAGTTTTGTAGGTTGCTGTAATTGCCACATTGGCGGCCGGCATTGTAAATGTTGTGGATGGAGATTCCGGATTTGCAAATCCTACTCCCGCTGTAGAAGAGGTCCATCTATCAAATTCCTGCCCCTCGCCTCTGTAGTAAGCGTTGATCGCTACCACTGTTCCCGCGGGATAACTGCCGCTACCGCTGCCGCCGGATACCGTAACGGTGTATCTCACTACACCATCACCATCAGGCGTGGCTGTTGGGGTTGCGGTTGGGGTTGCGGTAGGTGATGTATTTCCACCGTTATTGCCTCCCGGTGATGTGCTGGGGCTCACACTTGCCCCCGGCGAACCGCTGGGACTAACTCCAGGTGAGCCGCTGGGTGTGGCTCCGGGAGAGCCACTGGGACTGGCCGAAGGATCTACCCCTCCCGAATTCCTGTATACCGCATAAAATGTCACATTTGCATTTATTGGATCCGAAAAAGCTGTCCCATTATCAGATTCCCATCTCAGGAAGTTCTCCGTGTCATAAGGATCTCTGATATCGCTGAAAGTCAGAGACTCGCCCGGATTTTTGTCCACAAACCACATCCTCTTTGTCACATCGGGCTGACGTTCATCAACAAAAGTAACCCTGAATTTTTCGCCGGCAAGCTGTGTATATTCGGCATAGGATTGCAACACCTTAATTCCTGACCCGCTGCTCTCCGTATATTCGCCCCACTTTTCAAACTGCCATCCGGCATAGGGATGATCTCTATCTACTCTGTCAGGCTCTATGTTCTCCCTTTCTTCCTCCCATGCCTCGGGATCATCAAACTTGCTCCTTGTAGTGGTTCTGTCATAGGCTTTAAAAGGCCTGCCGCTTCCATCCGGAGGTGTGATCCAGTATTCAATCGGAAGGCTTACTTCCAGACTGATAAAGTCTTTTCCGTTGGCATAATTTTCTGCCACTGATCCTTCCGGAACTACCAGAGTAACTCTCTTATCCCTTACGCTCAATATGGGGTCTCCGTCGGCATCCAGTTTAATATCATCGCCGTCCAACTCAGCCTTGTCGAAAATATTATTGTCAAGAATCGTAATCGGGTTATTAATCGTTAAGTATCTCAAATCATCACAATTCCAGAAAGCGCCTTCCAATACATTTGTAGTCGCACTTGAAAGCGTTACATCATGCACTCTGCTGTTTGCGAAAGCGCGTTCCGGTATAATGGAAATACCGCTCTCGGAAAAGTCTACGCTATCCACGTCCTTACAGTTCATGAACGCCTCGGGATACATACTGTCCACCCCAACCAGCTCATCCGCCTTTACTCTCTCATCCCTGGTCTCAAGGCACTCAATCAGCGTCTTCTTAACTCCGCCCTCAGTTCCATATATCATCCGGTTATCACAGGTAAAGTTCGGATTATCCGTAAAATTCACATTCGTTAAAGCACTGCATCCGGCAAAAGGCCTTATTCCCAGTTCGGCGATACTTGCTCCGATTTCCGCTACGGCAAGCTTCTCACAGTTCTTGAGGGCATAATCTCCCAGTTTTTTGCCTCCGGCCATGTAAAAGCCCGTCAGATTCTCACATCCCGAAAATGTATAAGGTTCTACCTCTTCCACCGTATTCATGGTAACCGTCTGGATATAGGTATTCGGCTCCGGATCCTGCCCTTCCACAACCGACTCATTTTCACTGTCCACCCCTGAAAACAGTCCCGGTTTGATGGACTCGATCCCCGCCGGAAGATTCACGTTCAATGCTCCGTTCACCGCTACCGTTTCCTCTCCGGACAATGCGCCGCTTGTAAGGAATTTATGTGCTCCGTTTTTGGCCGCTTCCACATTATCCGCAGTCAGATAAGGATAATAAATCTTGCTGCCTCCGGGCGTCACTCCCGGCGAAGCAGTGGCATCCGGATTCGCAGTTGCCCCGGGATCAAGCGTTGGCGTAGGAGTCGGTGCGGTGCTGCCGTCATAGCTCTTCACCTCATAATTCAGCAGGTCGTCGATTTTAGGATAATTGATCAGCTCATTCTTATCAGTTTTCTTGTTATACTGTACCGTCAGGTTGGTGGGCCACCCGCTGTAAAATGTGATAAAACTCTCCAGCTGGGAACCGTTATTATAGTTATTGTTCGCATCCATAGCATACAAAAACGGCGTGGATGCAGGAGAAATATTTCCTGTAAAGGTCAATGCATGGAATGTGCTGCCCTTATCTGCGCACTCCGAACTGTGAAGCTGTGCATCCTGAGTATCAAAAGCATTGGCCCCTATCTGCGGCCCATTGCTCGCTCCCTGGGCAAAAATCACGTCTTCCAGATTATGACAGCCCTTAAACGCATTCTGCTCAATCACCTGAACCGTGGAAGGTATGGTAATCTTCTTTAAGAAGCACCTGCTGTTATCAAAGCTGAACTCACTGATAGTATCTATATGTCTGGCTCCGATCTGCGCCGGGATATCCACAATGCCGCATTCCTTTTCCAGAGTCATTTCCACCAGCTGGTTGTTGGAATTCACCGCAAAAATCGCTTTATGATCGCCGTTATGAGCCTCACACCACATAACCTTTTCGTATTTGTCCTGGCTCATATACTTGAACGCTGCCGAGTGTACCCTGGCAGTATTGCAAATCCTGGCATCCGCCCCTGGGCCTTCAAAATAGAACAGCTCAGGCACCTTGTCAAGGAAGTCGAGAATATCATCCTTTGCATCCGGATTGGCCAATAGTTTTTTCACATGGCTGTCCGTCGAATTATCGGGGCCATCCATCTTCATTTCATCATCATCAACGATATCCAGCGTTGTATTCTGTATCTTAATATACTGCAGGCTATTGCATCCGTTGAACCATGTAATTGGGATTTTATTATTTTCCTTCGTCCGTATCGTTGCCCAGTCATTCCCAGATGGATAAGTCTGTTCGAATGTACCGGGGAAGGTAATGGAGGATAAGCTGCTGCAGTTCTCAAACGCCCTCCATCCGATCACATTCAGGGCAACCTCCGTGCCGTCTCCGCCCATCTCAATGGTCTCAAGGGCAACACAATCCTGGAAACAATAATCGCCGATCGCGCGTACATTGGTGGGAATCACCATGTTCTTTAATTTCCGGCACCCGCTGAACGCATCCCTGCCAAAGGCCATCAGGTTTGACGCTCTGGGAATCGTAAAGCTGGTCATATTCAAGCACTGTTCGAAAGCTCCGTTTCCAATAGTGTTAATACCATTGGCCAGATCCACACTCTGAAGTGAAGTGCAGCCATAAAAAGCATAATCCCCGATTCCCACAAGGGCACTTAACCCGGTTGTCTCATCCGCTTCTGTAACCAGATGCACAAGCTGCCCTAATCCGGCAAAAACGCCCCGTTCAGGACATGTGCTGTCCACAACACCTGCAATCGTCCAGGTTCCTGAATCCGTATGCTCCGTCAGATACTGTCTTCCAATATATCTTACGGCGGCATTATGGATCCTCATATGCTGATCCTTTTGATCGCCCGCATCTCCTACCCTGGTATAGACAACCTTCCCAGAGCCTCCTCTTTGAACAATTCCTCCTGTCAGATTCCGATTCCTGCCGTTGGCACCCATCACCTGGTTGTCATTGGCAACCACAACTTGTTCCACATTATAATATGTAGCCTCGCTTTTACCCGTAGTATATTCATCGGCAGTATCTGCCTGAACAGTTGCTGTCGGAGTCGGCGTTTCTGTGGGAGCTGCCGCAGACGGCGGTATCAAAGATGCAAAGCCGTTTGAAAACGGATCCCCCGTCTGGGCCGATACAGGCGTTTCTGTGGGAGTTGCCGTCGGCGCTTCTGGCGATGTAGGCGCGGGCGTCTCTCCAAGCGTAGCTGTAGGCGACTCTGACGATGATGCCTCAGGTGTCTGTGCAGGAGTGGCCGTGGCCGTTTCTGACGGTATCTCCGTAGGCATACCTGTCGGCGTATCTGATGGTGTCGCCATAGGCGTATCTGCCGGCAACTCATTTCCTGCAGGCGTCGTTTCCGGCGTCTCTGTCGGTACCCCCTCAGCCGCAGGCGTTTCTGTGGGAGAGGGAGACTCTGTCGGCGAAGGCGAAGCAGTCAACATATCATTCATCGGCAGTGAAAATAATGACGCTGTAGTAGTAGTGCTTTGAAAATACAAATCTTCATCCGCTATCTTCCCCCATTGTGCCAGATCCCTCTGATAGCAGGGTGAAAAACTCTCGGGTGTGACCATATGGGCATCATATGTTTCCTCTTGTTGTGTCTCAGTATTATAAACACGATACACCGGAGAACTCCCACTCAAATCCAGATTCATGTCCGTATCAGGGACTGTATGGGTAATGTTATCTATCTTATTAAAATACTGGTACTGCGCAGGAATCCTGTAGTACAGGAATTCCCCGTCCTGTCCTACCGCGCACAGGCCGCCGTTTGTCATATTCACATCATAGGTTCTGTATCCGTCCACCTGTGCGGGAATTGTAAAGCTTCCTCCCGGCAGGCTGTTAATCTTGCGCCCCAAGATAACCGCTATCCATTCCCCTCCATAATTAATATAGGCAAACTGCAGGGAACTGTCGGCTGTCGTATAAATATATTCTTTATCACCCACACGCGGCACATTACTCTTCCACTCAAGGGGAGCTTCTCTTCCATCAACAGTCTCGTACTGTGTAAGATCCGTACTGCTGGTGTGATTCACCACTGCCACTCTCTCCTTCACTTGATCGTTCTGCGCACTCATTTCTGGAACCGGAAGTGCAGCCACCACGATTGATGACGCCAGCAGAAGGCTCCCCACTGTCCTGCGGATCTGCCTCCTTAATCTTATGTTTTTCCGTTTTGCTGCTTTTTTAGCCATTGTAACGCTCCACCCTTCTGGTTACTCTATTTTTTTTGCTACTACTACAAATCTTCCGTCTGCCTGCGAACTGTCACAGGTAGATAAGGTAAGCAGACTGTCTCCATAATTTGCTGTGACTTCTGTGTCATACAGGCTGACGGCCGCCATTTCTTTCATATATGAGTCAAATTCCGCTTCCGAATTTGCATCAATAAACTGATAATACTTAAAGACAAAATCATCTTCATTATATACCTGTGAACGGAACACATACATCACCTGATAGGTTCCCTTCTCGTAAATGCTGTCGAATTGGATCACTCCATGCTTTTTCCCATAAGATTCCTTGGAATATAGCTGAAGCTGTCCGAACATTTTACCTGACTTCATGTGATGCCCATAAACAATCAGATTAGTAGAACGAGGATAAATACTACAATTCGAATCTAAAAAAATACTGCCGTTTTTATCATATTCCTGATTATAATTATGGTCAAGGTAATATTCGTTATTTGAAGTCTGCATAACAGGATAATCTATTTTTGTATCGTCAATTTTAAGCCATCCGATTAGTTTTTTATTCTTTTGATATAAGGTTTTATATTCATCCAAAACGTCAGGAAGCCGAAGTTCTCCTGTTTTATGTAGCGAAATCTCGTTTCTTGTCTGATTTTCCGAGAGCACCGCACTGTTCTTGAGAGAAGCAAGACTCTCATAATCCGCGCCGGTTCTTGCTGCATAATAATAGTAAACGCCAAAATAAGCAAAACTGCCTATTGCCACCAAAGAAGAAAGCCACACTACCATTTTCCTGCGCCGTTCCCTCTTCTTAATCTCATCCAGGATCTGCCGCTGCATCACCTTGTCATAATCTTCTAACCGCGCAGGTTGAGACTTTTTGCGGCTTCCATTTTTAGCCCTTAATGCTTTGCCCTTACTATTTTCGGGAGGCTTTCCAGCTTTATCCACAAAGACCGCCGCCTTTTTGGCCTTTCCAAAATGACGCTCCCTCTGATCAGACTCCTTTTGGATTTGGCCTGCCTTGCCCGGACTGATTCCCTGCTTTTTTAAATTTTCCACTTTTTCATATATATCATCATCAAAGTTGTTCCCCACCTGCGTCTCAAAACGGTAACTGCCGCTCTGCAACACGCTGAATAATTTGAACAATTCTTTCGGATCGTCCAAATTAACCCGCGCCCTGATCGCATTGATCTTCTTCTGATCACGCAATGCAGCCTCATAGTCCGCACGGGTGCGAAAGCGTATTCCTGCAACCGTAAGGTCATCTGCTGTCATGGATTACTTCTCCTTCTGTGCATATATGATTTATTTTACTATATCTTGAAATAAATTCAAGTCTTTTATCCATATGTGGAATGTAATTATTTGATTTGAATTGATATATAATAAGAGTCCTGTTGTCAAAATTGACAGCCTTTTTTGAGTTGAGTCCCTTATTTTGTATGCATTTTTCCGTCTTACACATTCTTATCTCTCAATTATTATCCAAAAATTATATGAATATCCAAATTTGTACAGGAGTTCCTTTTTATTCTTTCTATTTCCTTTTTCTTTTATCAATTTCTGTTACAATTTGCATACCAGCTCTATTGAAAATCAGCCGGAACATGGCAGTGTCCGGCTGATCGTCTGTTCTTATTCTCTTTTTAATATTCCACCCTTAATTCCTGATATATTTTCCGGCAGTCATATTCGGGGGCATACTTCTCCGCTATCCTGCAGATATGCTCCACACCGGCTTTTTCCTCCTCCAATTCGTCCGCAATGGTTTCCGCCTCTTCTCCTTTGATCAGTTTTTTACACACCAGTTTGATCAATTTTAATGTCTCACCCTCAACAATTCCTTCTGCCTTTCCTTCTGCTCTTCCATCCTCTCTGGCATATGCCAGTTCTTCCCATTTCTGCATAAACTTTACCCCCATTTTCTCGGATGCTTTAATCTTCTTAACATTTTTATGAATCAGCTTAAGCCGAATACTGTCCGAAGCTTCCGCTATCCTGTCTGTGGATGCCGTAATATAAGCCATAAGATCCAAAAACTCCTGTGAAAACTCTTCGCTGTTATTTCCTTTTGTGTTGATAAACACCCTGACCGCACCGTCATTTAGCTTAAGCTCAGGACACTCCCTGCAGGTTCCTTCAAAGGTATACCGAAAAAGGCCTTTCCCAAAAATATCAAACGGCGCGATCAGGATAAAACAGCTGTCATTCAGCAGGTTGAAATTCGTCGTTCCCGGTTCTAAGAGCGATACGTCCAGCTGTGCCTGGTACAGGCGGCTGCGCTTTCTTAGATTCCCGGTATCCGTCTTCTGCATTTCCGTATAAAAAATTTCTTTATACCAGTCCATACTCACCACATCGAGCCGGACCTGGCG
>ERZ808046.897-NODE-897-length-17506-cov-4.662516_pt1 | contig 17506 bp, 13 predicted proteins | sample MGYA00380196_ERZ808046 | MGnify/ENA primary metagenome ERZ808046 (study PRJEB31490, sample SAMN06133421) | mouse gut metagenome | isolation source: Z6_2 | host: mice | place: China: Chengdu | collected 2015-05 ...
TTTACACAGATAGCGGCAGTTTTACAGTAGTTGGCGATCTGTTGGTGGGAGATGCGGATGTTATAGAGGTCTTTGAGAGCCTGGGAAGTCTTCCTCAAAGAAAGTCCGAGATTGATATGCAAAGTCAGGCATAAGGACATGACATGGGAGTCAAACTTGCTGAATTTCAGGGAAGACGCATTCTTAGGGAGTGAATTTAAATCCATAGAAAAGAAATCCACGGTGAATTCACGGTAGAGATAGTGGAGTTTATATTCATTTTTGCCGTAAGGCTTTAGGAGGTGTTCTTTATCGACCTTTTTCAGATTGTGGAGATAATAGGGGCACCTGGGGTTGACGCATTTATGGATGACGAAGTGCTTGCGGTCTTTCTTATGGACAAGTGCATTGCCGCAGTGGGGACAGCGCAGGACGTACTGGCGAGAGAAACGGTTCTCCTGTGGGGCAAAGTTGGTATCACAGACTTTGCATTTGATCTGTCCACCCTTTCCGTTATTGCGGTAAAGGTAAGGTTTTGGGGCATTGCAGGCAGGACACTTACAATCGTCAGGGATGTCGCAGTCTTTACGTCGTGCAATAGGTTTGATCTTTTTGTTGTATTTGGACTCAAAGTAAGGGATGAGAAGGTGCCAGTCCCATTCATCCTGACGGAAGCCGATCCGGGGAAGTTCATCGGTCTTGAACTTTTGATATTTCGGGGAATGGGAATCGTCAAAAGCCCACTGTTTAAGAGGGATGTATTTGCAGATAAAAAGCAGTAGCCAACAAATTTGTTGGTACTGAAATTGAATGAAATCGAGTAAATAGCCAATAATATCCATAAGCAATGATTTTCCTTTCAATGTTTGTGATTGGTAATAGTATTGACAGAAAAAGGGAGGTCATTGCTTTTTTCTTTGAAAAAGTGGTGAAATCCTTGAAATAATAAGGTTTGTTAAAAGAAATCAGGTAGTTGACTTGACACTACCAGGAAAAGGCAGGGGGGAAAGAAGAGGAAAAAGTAATCGGAATGTCCCTTATGGTATTTAATCATCCGTTCATGCAGGATATTTTAAAGAGTGCGATTTACACAGCCGAGCAGGCGGGCTACACCGTATCGGCAGTTGACGCCAACTGGGAGGCATCAACGCAGCAGCAGGGGCTTGAGGATTTGATCAGTACAGGAAAGATGAAAGCGCTGTTAGTAAATCCAGTTGACGGAGATGCAATTGTGCCGGTTATCGAAGAAGCAAACAAAGCAGGTATCCCGGTTGTAACCGTTGATGCAAAAGCAAACGGCGGAGAAATTTACGCACATGCAGCATCCGACAGCATAGAAATCGGTAAAATGGCGGGCGAATATGCAGTAGAGCGTTTGAAAGAGAGGAATGGTTCTGAAAAAGGTAAAGTCATCGTAATCAATTATCCCCAGGTAACAACTATGGCAGAGCGTGTACAGGGATTTAATGAAGTTGTAAGCCAGTATAAAGAAATCGAAATTATCGAAAAGAGTGTAGTGGAGCTGACACCAGAGAGTGCGCAGGCTTTAATGGACGACTTGATCATGACATATCCGGAAGGTTCTTTTGATTTGGTATTTGCAGCAAACGGTACTACGGGTGTGGGTGCTAACGCAGTTACTGAATCAGCAAACAGAACTGATTATGAGATTATTGCAGTTGATGACGACCCTGAATTCGTTGAAGCTCTTCAGAAAGACGGCGCATTTAAAGGAATGGTAGTTCAGGATGGTATTGATATCGGAGCAAAAGGCATGGAACTATGCATAGCGGCAGCAGAAGGCAAAGAGGCAGAAGAGAAAATCGTTGCTACACAGCTTTCTCTTGTAACGAATGAAAATCTAAAAGAGTATCAGGCAGAATATGCGAAAAGACAGGAAATTATCGCATCCTTTGGAGTGGATGAGTAACGAATAAGATTCCATTAAATTTATAAGGAGTGGTAAGACTATGGATAATATGAATCAATGGAATGGAGCGGTAAGAGATTTAATTAACAGTATGGCAGCAGCAGGGCAGATAGGAGTATGTACCTTTGCACAAGGAGATATAACAGGCTGCGAAAAAGTTGATTTTGATGATTCTTCTTGGGAAAGAATCTTGGGTAAAAGCGTTCCGATTAACGGAATCGAGACTGGTTCCGGTGGCGGCAGACAGGAAGACACCGGGCTGGAAACCCGTGACTGGAATATGACGTGCGGAGAAGCGGCATTGAGAAAACGCCTTGTTTATCCGTCTTTGGTGGAAGGGATTTCTACAGCCGGCGCTAAAATTTATATCACCATGACGATTCTTGCACCGATCCAGGTGTTCTTGGACGGAGAGAAAATTGCGGACTTTAAATACTGGGGTGATACCCGTAAGTGTGAACTTGTGATTGATGAATGCCATAAAGAAGGACAGGAGAAGCTGCTTGTATTAAAGACCCCAAAATACGATGGGGATGCATACCTTGGTATTTACATTAATTGCGATGTGCTGGAGAAAAAAATGATTGAATTATCGACAGCGCTTGAGCAGTTAAAATTTGCAGAGAAACTTGCTCTGATGTATGGGAAAAAGGTTTCTGGATATCTGGATGAACTTAACGCTAAATTGGATGCAGCCGCAGTAAAAGCCCGTGACTGGGACAGCATCGATGCACAGCTGGCTCTCATTGACGAGGTGCTGGAAAATATTGATGATCTGGCAAAAGAATTTAAGGTGCATCTGATTGCCCATGCACATATTGATATGAATTGGCTGTGGAATTATGAAGATACTCAGGATATCTGTGTCCGTGATTTCAAAACACTATGCAATATCATGGATGAAAATCCAGATCTGCGCTTTTCGCAGAGCCAGTCCTGTGTATATGAAATCGTGCGTAAAAAAGACCCGGAAACATTTGAGAGAGTGCTGAAGAAAATCCAAGAAGGCTCTTGGGAGGTAACTGCAGGCACCTGGTCTGAGAATGATCTCAATATGACCGGCGGTGAGACCATGGTTCGTGATTTATATAATTCTGCTGTTTATGCAAAAGAAGTATTGAAGACCAGACCGTCAAGAGTTGTATGGGAACCGGATACTTTCGGACACCCGGCTTCCACACCGAATCTGCTGGCAAAAGCAGGAGTTGAATTCTACTATCATTTCAGATGTCCGCGGGGAGCGGGCCTTACCTGGTGGGAAGGCACAGATGGTTCCCGTGTTCTGGATTTTGCTTTCGGACCTTACAACAATGCAATCCGTCCGCAGAATCTGATGCCGGTTGTACACAGCCTGTTTGACAACTATGGATTAAAGAGTTCCATGTTCGTGTTTGGTGTAGGAGACCACGGAGGCGGTCCAACCAAATATGATTTGGACGTAAAAAAATATCTGGACAAGAAACCAGGACTGCCGAAACTTGTATATTCCAAGATATGCGACTTCTTTGATGAAGCACTGTCCATGAAGAAGGATTTTCCTGTTGTGAAGGGTGAGCAGAATACAACTTTCCCGGGATGTTATACAACAAAGACAAAAATTAAGAAATATGTAAGAGACGCAGAGGCACGTCTTCTGGATGCAGAGGCAGTTCTCGCTTATCAGAGCGTAGAAGACGGTAAGAAGAAAAATACTGACGAGATGATTGAGGCATGGAAAGACCTGGGATTCTTAGGATTCCACGATATTATCTGCGGCTGCGGAAATTTTGAGCAGAATTCTTACAATTATGAATTAGGACAGAGGGTTGTAGACAGAGCAGTAAAGACAAGAGACACTATGTTCGAGACAGATAAAAACAGCAAAGTAATCAGCGTTTACAATCAGCTTGCATACACAAGAAGCGAGGTAGTGTCTGTAGAAGTACAGAAAAATGTCCCGCCTGCGGGTATGTTAAAGGCAGCAGACGGCAGTCTGACTCCTTATCAGGTTGTGAATGGGAAACTGTATTTTGTGGCAATGGATTTAAAGCCGTCGTCTGTCACAAAATATGTGGTAACAGAGGAGGAGGTTTCCGTAAATCCGGTTTCCTATGATAAGACAGGTACTCCGAAATCAGGAGGATATTTGACTGCAGAGGCTGGACGGTATGTAATGCAGCTCAGTCTACTGACAGGCACTATTATGGAACTGTACGATAAGGCAGAGAAAAAGCAGGTATTTGAAAAAATGGTATCTTATGCAGAAGATGCAGGCGCTTTCTGTGCACATAAGAGTTCCAATATCCTGAAGATGACCTATGAGCAGCCGCGTATCATGAACGCATGGATTCTGGGAAATGAATACAGGTATGAGAACATTATTGGGATTCCGGAAGTTATTGTTGTGGCAGAAGGTCCTGTATTTACAACTTTTAAAGTGGTACATACCTATAATGAGACAACAGTCGCACAGTATATTACTCTGTATACACAGTTCGACAGAGTAGATTTCAAGGTGGATGTAGACTGGCATGAATTTGGGAACTGTGAGATTGGTATACCGACTCTGAAAGTAGGAATTACCAGTGATATCGAAAAACCGGATTTCATTTATGAGACGCCGTTCGGAAACCTGATCAGGAACCGCCACAATGAGGAGTTCCCGTCCTTACGCTACACGGCAGTTTCCGGCGAGGACAAAACTCTTGCAATGTTCAATGACTGCAAATTCGGATTCACTGCATTGGGTTCAAGCCTGTTCATGACTTTGGTCAGAGGCTCCTATGCACCAAGTTCAAAACCGGATGAGGGAATGACAAGTTCAAATTATGCAGTAAGACCTTATTACGGACCGGTGAACAAAGCAGAACTCACAAGAGATGCCGCTTCTTTCAATCAGCCGCCGATTGCGGAATGCTGCGATTACAATGGTAAAAACGTAGGAAAATCTTTCATTAGCTGTGAGGATAAAAATGTAATGGTTTCTTGTGTGAAACCAGCGTATGAGACAGAGGCGCTTGCAGTGAGAATGACAGAGTGCTGTGGGAAGCCGTGCAAGACCGCCTTAAACCTTCATGAGAATTTCAAAAGAGCATATCTTGCAGATGCAAATGAGGAAATTGTAGCACCGATTCCGATAGTTGATGGAAAAGCAGTATTGAATATGGGTGCGAATGAAATTATGACAATCTTGGTAACAGTTTAGCGTAGGGCTTTACACTTGCTGCAAAGTCCGTAAGAAAGCGTGATGGAACTCTTTTCTCCCGGACTGTTATGCCGCATATGCGGCATAACAGTCCGGGAGGATTATTTTGATCTTAAATATTTCTTGATTGCCTCAAAACTCTCAGAGCTGATGATGTGCTCAATCCGGCATGCGTCTGCAGAAGCGGTTTCAGGGGAGACGCCAAGCTGTTCTAACCAAGAAGAGAGCATAAGATGTCTTTCATAAATCTTTTCTGCCAGATTAAGGCCTGTCTTGGTAAGATAAATAAATCCTTCTGGGGTGACGGTAATGTGCCCGTTCTCACGGAGCTTTTTCATTCCTACGCTCACACTGGACTTCTTAAAATTCAGTTCGTTTGCAATATCCACGGAACGGACAACCGGACGGCATTTGCTTAAGATTAGAATCGTCTCCAGATAATTTTCCGCCGATTCGTTTGTGTGCATAGATGCTACCTCATTTCTTAATAAAGCGCTGTGTTTAATCCAGCTTAATATTTTTGAATAAATCCCCGAGGCTGGTTCCGATATTCTCAGACTTCGGAATCTCCACCTTCTCAACAACTGCTTCTTCCGCTTCTTCAAGAGCCTTCATGCTCAGACTGATTTTACCGTCCTTCAGCCCAATGACTTTAACCTGAACAGTGTCGCCTGTATGCAATACGTCAGACGGCATCTTAACACGCTTATTGGAAATCTGGGAAACGTGTACCAGTCCGGACAATCCATTTTCCAACTTTACGAATGCGCCGTAATTCTGCAGTGTCTCTACGGTTCCGCTCATAACAGAGCCGACCTTGACGTTGGCAATCCTCTCTTCCAGAGCCTTCTTCTCCTGCTCTTTGAGAATCTCACGTGCAGAGAGGACAAGACGGTTGTTTGCCTGATCCACATCGATAACTCTGACCTCGATGTCTTTCAACAGATAGGTCTCCAAATCTTCAATATAGGTAAGAGACAATTTAGAAGCCGGAATGAATCCGCGCAATCCTTCTACCATAGCGATTACACCGCCGTTCACGACACCTTCTACCTTAACCGGAAGAACGGTCTGTTTCTCCATGTAGTCGGCGACACGGTTCCATGGATTCGCATCGTCGAAGTGATCCTCATAGTCAGCCATTGTCTCAACCGGCTGTTCTGCGGCAGTCTCTTCTACGGGTGTTTCAGTTGTCATTTCTTCAGTTCTTAATTCTTCGCTCATGATTGTACCTCACATTTGTTTTATTTTCTTGTAATCTGTGTATAGTTCGATTACGTTTTATCACAGTTGATTCTTTATTATACCATGTCTGCTAAGCTCGGTGAAATATCTCACTAGGCTTTCAGGTATATAGTCTCACTAGACTTGGTAATATCTCGTCAAGTGTTCATATTATACCATACATTGAGAGGAAAATACAACTGTGGGGTTGACGAACATGCAAAAAAATGGCAATCTAGTAGTAACAGGTCAGCTTGTCTGAACTGTTACATCTAGTAGGAGAGACGTAATTATAATTACTGTTATAGAACTATGATGTTCATAAAGGAGCGATTATGGAAAAAGGTGTGATTAATAACAAAGTATACGTGGTGGGACATAAAAATCCGGATACAGATTCTATCTGCTCTGCGATTGCTTATGCAGACCTGAGGACAAAGATTACAGGAAAGGTACATAATGCCAGGCGCGCAGGACATCTGAATGAGGAAACACAGTATGTTCTGGATTATTTTGAGGTGAAGGCACCGGCTCTTCTGACAGACCTGCGGGTGCAGGTGAAGGACGTAGCGCTTCGTGAACTGGAAGGCGTGAAAGGGTCGGTATCAATTAAGACGGCATGGGCGAAGATGAAGGAAGAGAGCATCAAAACACTTCCGATTACCCGTAATGATAAGCTGGAAGGATTAATTACAATCGGGGATATTGCAACTTCTTATATGGATGTGTATGACAGCAGTATTCTTTCTGTGGCGAGGACTCAGTACCGCAATATCGCAAGTACGATTGATGGAGAAATAGTAAACGGAAACGAACACAGTTATCTGTTAAAGGGAAAGGTTGGAATCATGTCTTCCAGCCGTAAACAGGTGGCAGAATTTATAGAGAAAAATGATCTGGTGATTCTCAGTAACAGGACTGAGGCGCAGCAGCTTGCCGTAGACTTGAATGTGGGCTGCATGGTATTGTGTAACAATACAGAGGTTTCAGAGGCAATTCTGGAGCAGGCAAGGGAAAAAGAGATTGTAATCATCAAGAGTCCGCACGACTCCTTTACCGTGGCAAGGCTGATTAACCAGAGTATTCCGGTGCGTCATTTCATGACCAAGCGGGAGAAGCTGATTGTATTTCGGATGCGTGACTATGTGGATGATGTCAAAGAGGTGATGCAGAGGGTACGTTACCGTGATTTCCCGGTTGTAGACAATAAGGGGAACTTTCTTGGCTTCATTTCCAGAAGACGCCTTTTGAACTGCCGGAAGAAACAGGTGATCCTGGTGGATCATAATGAGAAGAATCAGGCAGTGGACGGCATTGAACAGGCAGATGTGCTGGAAATCATCGACCATCACCGCCTGAGCAGTATTGAGACGATGGGACCGGTATATTTCCGGAATCAACCGGTGGGATGTACGGCTACAATCGTCTATCAGATGTATCAGGAGAATCAGGTGAAGGTGCCGAAGACAATAGCGGGTCTTCTCTGCTCTGCCATTATCTCTGATACGTTGATGTTCCGTTCTCCGACTTGCACGCCGCTGGATGAAGCGTCTGCAAGACAGCTGGCGGAAATCGCAGAGGTGGATATCGAAATGCTGGCGCAGGCTATGTTCCGTGCAGGAAGCAATCTGAAGGGCAAGACTGCGGAGGAAATCTGTTTCCTTGACTTCAAGCAGTTTACGGTGAATGATACCGTATTCGGCGTTGGGCAGGTGAACTCCATGAGTGAGGATGAGCTAAAAGAGATTAAGAAAAAGCTGGTTCCGCATTTGGAAAAGGCCCGGAAGAGCCATGGCCTGAATATGATTTTCTTTATGCTGACCAATATCCTGACAGAATCTTCGGAATTAATCTGCGCAGGTCCGGAATCCAGAGAGAAAGTCATAAGTGCTTTCGACCTGCGTATGGAGATGGAAAATCTGCATCTGAAAGGAGTCGTCTCCAGAAAGAAGCAGCTTGTACCGGCTTTGGTGGAGGCATTGCAGCAGTAAGGGGTGTGTAATATGAAAATGTGGAAAAGTGAATTACAGGCAACACTCCAGAAAGCAAAATGAATGAAAGCATAAAATATCAGATATGAGGCAGAGGAAGTTATGGGTAAACAAATCTGGAAACCGGGCAATATGCTCTACCCCCTTCCGGCAGTGATGGTGAGCGCCGGGGATAAAGAGGGAGGAACCAATATCATAACGGTTGCATGGACAGGAACTATCTGCACGAATCCGGCGATGGTATATATATCTGTCAGACCCGAGAGGTATTCCTATCAGATGATACAGGACACAAGGGAGTTCGTAATCAACCTGACCACGGAGGAACTGGCATATGCGACGGATTACTGCGGCGTCCGGTCCGGACGGGATGTGGATAAATGGAAAGAAATGAATCTTCATCAGGAGAAGGCGTCTACCTTGGAGTACGCACCGCTGATTGCGGAATCTCCAGTCAATATCGAGTGCAGGGTCACGGAAGTGAAAGAACTTGGAAGCCATCATATGTTCCTTGCGGAAGTGACGGCGGTTCATGCGGATGAAGCATATATGGATGAAAAGAACAAATTTGAACTGAATCAAACTGGGCTGTTGGTATATTCTCATGGAGAATATCTGGGGCTCGGTGAGAAAATAGGGACATTCGGATATAGTGTGAAAAAGAGAGCGGGCAAGAAAAAAACAAAGCTTCAAGCCTGATAAACAGAATCAGAAATACCGGATAATGACCACTTGCGGGAGAATGAAAGTGGTTGTCATCCGGTATTTCTGTCCCTATCATATGCTCTTACGGACTGTGCAGCAAGTGTAAAGTCCTGTGTTAGATAGTTAGAGATAGTTGTTACAATTCACAGCCGATTTACACTTGACAAATTTTCGTACTTATAAGGCTGTGAACAGTAACAGATAGTTACGTTATAATACAGAAATAAATCTGCGGAAGGCTGCCAGTCCCTCCTCTGTACACTTGTATACGCCGGCATCCTCCAGTACCTGGCAGAACACCATTCCGACTTCTTTCTGAAGGATTTCCTCCACATTATCAGCATTGATATTATCATACTTTGGCAGGAATTCGTCTACCCAGTCTGCATGTTTTTCAATCGTTTCATTGGAGCGGATATCCCTGCCTTCCAGAATGTATTCTTCCAGCAGCTCAAGTTCGCCCTTCAGACGGGCCGGAAGCACGGCAAGCCCCATGACTTCAATCAGACCGATATTTTCCTTCTTAATGTGATGAAGGCGTGCGTGCGGATGGTAAACACCAAGAGGGTGTTCTTCTGTTGTAATGTTATTACGGAGAGTCAGGTCCATCTCGAATAAATCTCCGCGTCTGCGCGCAATCGGGGTGATGGTATTGTGCGCTACGCCATCTGTTTTGGCGAAGACAAAGGCAGCCTCGTCTGTATATTCCCTCCATGCCTGTAGAATATGGTCAGCCAGTCCAATGATGCGTTTCTCATCCTTACACTGTAAACGAATCACAGAAAGCGGCCATTTGACGATACCGGCAGTGACATCTTCATAGCCCGCCGCCGTAAAGTTCTCAATAAACGGAGCCTTTGCCATAGCGAAGGTATAATGTCCTCCCTGGAAATGGTCGTGGCTTAAGATGGATCCTCCTACAATGGGAAGGTCGGCATTGGAACCGAGGAAGTAATGCGGGAACTGCTTTACAAAATCAAATAATTTAATAAAGGTATTTTTCTCGATTTTCATCGGGGTATGCTCACCGTTAAATACGATACAGTGCTCATTGTAATATACATAGGGAGAGTACTGGAACCCCCATGCGCCGTCGTTGATTGTAATCGGGATGATGCGGTGGTTTTCACGAGCCGGATGATTGGCCCGTCCCGCATAACCTTCATTCTCCATGCACAGCAGACATTTCGGATAGCTGGAAGCGGCGGCATTTCTTGCGGCAGCAATGGCTTTTGGATCCTTCTCCGGCTTGGACAGGTTGATGGTGACATCCAGAGTACCGTAATCCGTATCGACCGTCCATTTCATATCTTTCTGAATCCGGTAGCGGCGGATGTAGTCGCTGTCCTGACTGAACTTGTAGTAATATGCGGTTGCTTCTTCGGGAGAAGCCGCATAGTGGTTCCAGAATGTTTCCCGTACCTGTGCCGGGCGAGGCAGCAGGCAGTTCATGAGTTTTGTATCGAATAAATCACGGTATGTAATACTGTCTTCAATAATGCCGCGGCTGCATGCCTCGTTAAGCAGTTCGTTTAAAACAGTTTCCAGATTAATCTCGGATGTGTCAATGTCCGCATCTTCATAGGAATCTTCGTGTAACAATTCCAGCAGAAGATTGGTTGTGTAGACGCGTTCACATTCCGGGGTGAGTCCGGTCTGAATGCCGTACTCTACCAGTTTTTTGATGTTCTCATACAATTTCATATATGTATTCCTCCATAAATAGTGCTGTCCGAATAAGAAACATTCCAACGCCGGGATATTTTTAGGTGTTATCTAATCTAATCGTCCTGCGCCTTCTCCGATATCTACAATATAGAACTCTGCTTCATGTCCGACCTTTTCAAGATAGGTCTTGCCGATCGTATCGGTAAATGTATCGACAGCATCATTCTTCACAATGCTTACAGTACAGCCGCCGAATCCTCCTCCGGTGATACGGGAGCCGATGACGCCCGGTATCTGCCATGCAAGGTCAACGAGAACGTCTATTTCTTCGCAGGATACTTCATAATCATCCCGCAGAGAAATATGGGACTGGTTCATCAGTTCCCCAAAAGTTGTGATATCGCCTGCACGAAGCGCGGTAACTGCACGGATGGTACGCTGATTCTCATAAACTGCATGCTTCGCACGTTTGAGGCGTATGGAATCTTTAATGGCGGCTTTGTATTTGCCGAAGGCTTCTTCATCCAGATCTCCAAGTGTTTTGATATCTGTAACAGTCTGCAATTCTGCCAAAGCGTCTGCGCATTCCTGACGGCGTTGGTTGTAAGCCGAATCTACAAGGCTGTGTTTTACTTTACTGTTCGTGATGACAATCTTGGCATCCTTAAGAACAACGGGAGCATACTCATAATTCAATGTGGCAGTGTCAAGGAAGATGGCATTATCTTTTTTACCCATGGCAACGGCAAACTGGTCCATGATACCGCAGTTGCAGCCGTTGAAGTTATTTTCAGAATACTGCCCATACAGGGCTATGTCAGCCATGGTAATATTTTCAAAATGAAACAGGTCTTTTAAAATCACTCCTGTCAGTACCTCCAAAGAAGCGGAAGAGGAGAGACCGGAGCCATTCGGGATGTTGCCCCAGATGACCATGTCAAAACCAGAACTAGGGACATAGCCTTTCTCGGTAAATGCCCATACAACACCAAGCGGATAGTTCGCCCAGCCATATTCCTTTTTATTGACGAGTTCGTCAAGGGAGGCTTCCACAATCCCGCAGTGGTCCAGATTCATAGAATAAAAGTGAATCTTTTTGTCATTGCGTCTGCGCGCGGCACCATATGTGCCGATGGTCAGCGCACATGGAAATACATGGCCGCCATTGTAATCGGTATGCTCTCCGATCAGATTGACACGTCCCGGAGAGAAGTAAAAACCGGCACCTTCGGAATCACCGAAAAGCTCTGCAAACTTTGTGATTAATTGTTCTTTCATAATCCTGATGAAACCTCGCTTTCTCAGATTCTTTTTTGTCTTTGCAGCAAAACATTCTGCAGTTCAAAATAGTTTGGTAAAACGAATATGAATTTACTCTTATTATAAAATGAGGTATGAAGAAAGTCTATAAAAAATCCGTGCGGATATATGTAATTATGTTGCGTATTGAGAGGGATGGCCTTATAATGGATTTCAAAGATTCTGAAAATAATCAGAGCGTTGAAAGGATAGAAATTCATGGAAGGAACTTATAAACATTCTTATAAAGCAGGGGAAAACATACCAAATGCCCTGTCTGTATATAATGTGGGGCATCAAAAGTGTGAGCCCGGATATCAGTGGGGGCCGGGCATCAGAAATCATTATTGTATTCATCACATTATTTCAGGAAACGGATATTACGAAGTCAATGGAGAGATTTATCATTTGACGGCAGGCGATACTTTTATTCTTTATCCCGATACGGAGGTAAAATATTATGCAGATATGGAAAATCCGTGGGAATATGCGTGGGTGGGCTTTTTCGGTGCGGATGCGGATTCACTGATCCGGGCGACAGACTTTTCCAGAAGCCAGCCTTTAATCCGCAAGGGGGTGCTGCCAAAGAGGATGATACAAAAACAGCTTGAGGCGATTTATGATTTAAAAGGAAATGATTATGAGTCGGCTGTTGCAATGACGGGAGCGCTGTATACCTTGATGGCGGTATTTATGCACTATGCGGTGCAGAAAGAAACCGTGAAAGACAGTCATATGGTATATGTGGAGAAAGCACGGGCCTATATCAATACAAATTATTCTTATCCGATTACAATAGAAGATGTAGCGTCTTATGTGGGAATCAGCCGAAGTCATTTGTTCCGCTCGTTTCAAATGTATCAGCAGCAGTCACCCAAAGAGTACCTGACGGATTTCCGGATTAAAAAGGCCCGCCACCTGTTGCGGGAGACGGACCTGTCAGTTGCTGCAATTGCATATTCTGTTGGATTTGAAAACAATCTGTATTTCTCCAAGGCATTTAAAAGCCGGATGGATATGTGCCCCTCTGAGTATAGAAAAAGCAGCAGTCCATAATAAATCCAACTGCGGTGAAGGGGCTGGATTCTCTCTTATTATATTTTCTTACGGACTTTGCGGCAAGTATTATGCAGAAACCTGTGAATCTTGCAAAGGATTGATTTTTAATTGCCTGATACGTTTATACAAAAGCATGGACATACTGAAAGATACGATTTCCGCAATCGGAAGGGCCCACCATACCATGTGCAGTCCGAATATCTTTGCAAAGAGAAAGGCAACCGGAAGAATCACCAAAAGCTGACGGGCCACCGAAATCATCAGACTGTAAGTACCTTTTCCAAGCGCCTGAAAGACTGAACCGACGAGGATACTGTAGCCGGCGGGGATAAAGCACAGACTGATAATACGGAGAGCCGGAACACCGATTTCCAGCATGTGTTCTGAGGCATCAAAGAACTTCAGAAGTCTGGCCGGGAACAGTTGGAATAACAGTACGCCGAGAAACATAATGGCGATGGAAATAATGATTCCTAAGTTGATTGAGGACTTAATCCGTTTTTTATTCTGCGCACCATAATTATAGGCAATAATCGGAATGATTCCATTGTTCAGTCCGAATATGGGCATGAAGATAAAGCTCTGTAGTTTGAAATAAACTCCAAAGACGGCAGCTGCCGTGGAGGAGAACAGAAGCAGGATTTTGTTCATGCCGAATACCATTACAGAACCTATAGACTGCATGATAATGGATGGGATTCCGACTTGATAAATGGCGCCGATGATTTTTTTGTTTGGGCGGAATCCTTTCATATTGAGGTTGATGTCCGGGTTTCGTCTTGTATTAAAGTATAATGACAGGCATACGGCGACAATCTGACCGGTCACGGTTGCGATAGCGGCGCCGGCAACTTCCATTCGGGGGAAACCGAGGAGACCGAAAATCATAATCGGATCCAGAATGATGTTGATGATAGCTCCAAGTCCCTGTGTAAGCATGGTATAAAAGGTTCTTCCTGTGGCCTGTAAGAGACGTTCTAATGTAATCTCCATGAAAATACCGATGGACATTACCGTAATAATCATCATATATTGCGTTCCGTATTTAATAATCTGCGGGTCTTGCGTCTGCATGGTAAAGAACATTTTAGAAGTACAGATTCCGATGAGCGCCATGATCATACTGCTTATCACTGCAAGGAAGAGTCCGTTTCTTGCAGCCAGATTGGCATCTTCAAAATTCTTTTCGCCCAGATTGCGGGAAAGAAGTGCATTGATACCGACGCCGGTTCCGACGGCAATGGCAATCATCAGATTCTGCACCGGGAATGCAAGAGAAACGGCGGTCAGGGCATTTTCATTGATCTGAGCAACAAAGATGCTGTCTATGATGTTGTAAAGCGCCTGCACAAGCATGGAAATTACGATTGGCAGAGACATTGTAATTAAAAGCTTCGGAACAGGCATCACGCCCATTTTATTTTCTTTTGTTGTTACTTTTTCCATATAAATAAAAAACCTCCTTTTGTGTCTGCGTGCGTATAATTGTACCATGTCCGCTAAGCTTGTGAAAACCCCGGCTAAGCTTCCAGACATATACTCTCACCAGACTCGACAATATTTCGTCAAGTGTTCGTATTATACCACAAATAAATTTATGTGCGCAATAGAGAAGTTCATATACTAATATGGTCTTCTTTTTGCATATATTTTAGAGAAAAAGACGTTAGAAAAGGGCAAAAGCCAATGCAAATAAAGCGATGGATGCAGGGACTTGGAGTAGTATATATTCTATTGCTGCTTGGTATCTGCCTTCCGGGATGGAAAATGGTACGAAGCGAAGGCGAAGTACAAAGTACGGTGAAGCAGACAAAAAAAAAAAAAAAAGGGGAACAGGAGACAGAGGCCGGAGAAAAAGAAAAGCCGAAAATTGCCTTGACATTTGACGATGGGCCGAATGCGTCTTATACGCCGATACTGCTGGATGGGCTGGAAAAACGGGGAGTAAAAGCTACTTTCTTTTTGATTGGGAAAAATATAGAAATCGGGGAGAACGTGGAGATTGTCAAACGAGAGCAGGAGGAAGGGCACTTGATTGGGAATCATACATATAACCATGTGGAGATTACAAAAATGGATGATGAAAGCGCTTATCAGGAGTTAAGCCGAACCAATGAAATCATAGAAGGAATTACAGGAGAAAGGGTGGAATTCATGCGTCCGCCGTTTGGGCTGTGGCAGAAGACGCTGGAGAAAAAGATTCATGTGCTTCCGGTCATGTGGACGGTAGACCCGTTGGATTGGGCAACTGAAAATGTAGATGAAATTGTCAATAAAGTAGTGACGGAAGTGGAAGAAAATGATATTATTCTGTTACATGACTGTTATGACAGTTCTGTGAAGGCAGCGCTTCGGATTGTGGATCTGCTGACGGCAGAAGGTTATGAGTTCGTGACCGTCGATGAACTGCTGTTGGAGTAGAACGTCGTCAGCAAAGCTGACCGGAATCGTGCACCAAGCCTCGCAAGAGTGGGAATTGAACACGAAGGTGGATGTGGAATCGGGAAAGGAAAAGAGATGGTAAATGAATTTTCAAGAACAGAGCTTCTTATGGGAACAGATGCTATGAATAAGATAAAGCAAGCCGTGGTGATGGTATTTGGCGTTGGAGGTGTCGGCTCCCACTGTATCGAGGCTCTTGCTAGATGCGGCGTGGGGAAGCTGATTCTGATTGACAATGACAAGGTATCCCTGACGAATATCAACAGACAGTCTGTTGCTTATCATAGTACGGTGGGGCGGTACAAGACGAAGGTCATGCAGGAGCGGATTGCGGATATCTGTCAGGAGACGATTGTGGAGACCCATGAAATGTTTGTGCTGCCGGACAATCTGGAATCGCTGTTTGCAGAGAAGCCGGATTATATTATTGATGCCATTGACACGGTGACGGCTAAGATTGCACTTGTTGAGCTGGCGGGGAGGCGGGAGATTCCTATAATCAGCAGCATGGGAACGGGGAATAAGCTGCATGGGGAACTGTTTGAAATTACAGATTTGCCGAATACCAGTGTATGCCCTCTTTGCAAGGTGATGAGGAAGGAATTGAAGGCGCGGGGAATCACACATCTGAAGGTGCTGTATTCGAAAGAAAAGCCGGTGGATATTTCCAGCCGGGTGACGGAAGAAGAGAAGGGAAAACGCAGGACAATTCCGGGAAGCGTCTCTTTTGTGCCCCCGGTGGCAGGACTTCTGATTGCTGGGGAAGTGCTGCGGGAAATCAGTGGTATTGCAGGGAAGGAAGAAAGTACGGTATAGAAGGAAGAGTTTGATTATGGATTTATTTGATTATATGAGAGAAACACAATCGGAAAAGGAAGCGCCTCTGGCATCCCGGATGCGTCCGGCTACATTGGAAGAGGTTGTGGGGCAGCAGCATATTGTGGGACGGGACAAACTGCTGTACCGCGCAATTAAGGCGGATAAGCTGAGTTCTATTATTTTTTATGGACCGCCGGGAACAGGAAAGACAACGCTTGCTAAGGTGATAGCCAATACGACCAGTTCAGAGTTTGAACAGATTAATGCGACCATTGCCGGAAAAAAGGACATGGAAGAGGTAGTTAAGGCTGCGAAAGACCGCCTCGGAATGTACCAGAAGAAGACGATTCTGTTTATCGATGAGATCCATCGTTTTAACAAGGGGCAGCAGGACTACCTACTGCCTTATGTGGAGGATGGTACAATTACATTAATTGGGGCGACCACGGAAAACCCTTATTTCGAGGTGAACGGGGCTCTTCTGTCACGTTCCAGTGTGTTTGAATTGAAAGCATTGGAAAAGGAGGATATCAAGATTCTTCTGAAACGCGCTGTTTACGACAAAGAGAAAGGAATGGGTTCTTTTAAGGCTGAGATTGATGAAGATGCGCTGGAGTTTCTGGCGGATATTGCGGGCGGTGATGCGAGAAGTGCGCTGAATGCAGTTGAGCTGGGAATTCTGACCACGGAACGGAGCGAGGACGGATTCATCCACATTACGATTGATGTGGCAGCGGAATGTATCCAGAAGCGGGTGGTGCGTTATGATAAAGGCGGAGATAATCACTATGATACAATTTCAGCATTTATTAAAAGCATGCGCGGATCCGATCCGGACGCGGCAGTGTATTATCTGGCTAAGATGTTGTATGCAGGGGAAGATGTGAAATTTATTGCAAGACGGATTATGATCTGTGCGGCAGAAGATGTAGGAAATGCAGATCCACAGGCTCTTTCGGTAGCAGTTGCCGCGTCTTTAGCGATAGAACGTGTAGGTATGCCAGAGGCGACGATTATACTCTCTCAAGCTGCTTCTTATGTGGCAACTGCTCCAAAAAGTAATACAGCACTTATTGGAATAGAAGAGGCTATGAAAGTAGTAGAAAATGTGAAAGTTGCTGGTGTACCAGCACATTTACAAGATGCATATTATAAAGGAGCAAAGAATCTCTCTCGAGGAATCGGATATCAATATCCTCATAATTT
>ERZ808046.901-NODE-901-length-17402-cov-3.593131_pt1 | contig 17402 bp, 12 predicted proteins | sample MGYA00380196_ERZ808046 | MGnify/ENA primary metagenome ERZ808046 (study PRJEB31490, sample SAMN06133421) | mouse gut metagenome | isolation source: Z6_2 | host: mice | place: China: Chengdu | collected 2015-05 ...
CCATTTTTCAGAATTTCTTCATCACCATCTAAGAATGGAATTTCAATACCGTTACGTTCAAATTCCTTTAATGAATAATTTGGATAGTACCCGCGCACTTGCACATCTGGGAAGAAGTAACGCATGCGCATAGTTTCTTCAGCTAAGAAGACGTTGGCTGGATCACCAGTTTTTGGATAAACTGGCACGTGTGAAACCATCGCACCAATTTCAAAATCAGGATTAATTTTTTTACCTGCTGCAACAGCTAAAGCTGAAGCAATTAAAGTATGGTGGGCTGCTTGATACATGACTTGTTCAGGATTTTCACCCTCTTCAACAGTCACACCTGCATTTGTCCACAAGAATACAGGATTTGAATAATCCATCATATTGTTAATTTCGTTGAAAGTCATCCAGTATTTCACTTTATCCTTATACCGTTCCATTACCGTCAAAGCATATCTTACAAAAAAATCAATGACTTTTCTGTTTTTCCAGCCTCCATACTCTTTTACAAGATGATATGGCATTTCAAAATGTGACAGCGTCACTACAGGCTCGATATTATATTTTAAAAGTTCATCAAATAAATCATCATAGAACTGTAAACCAGCCTCATTGGGAATTTCATCATCTCCATTCGGAAAGATTCTGGTCCATGCAATGGATGTGCGAAAACACTTGAATCCCATTTCCGCAAATAGCTTGATATCTTCTTTATAATGATGATAGAAATCAACAGCCTCATGATTTGGATAGTAACACTCTTCTTTTACTCCGTCCGTAATTACACGGTCAATACCATGAGCACCTCCGGTCAAAACATCTACAATACTGACACCTTTTCCACCTTCATTCCAACCGCCTTCCACCTGATGGGCGGCAACTGCACCGCCCCAGAGAAAATTATCCGGTAATCTATTCATATCTGCTCCTCCTGTCTTATCGTTCAACTGTCATAATATCCGCAAGAGCCTCTGTTTTTCCTGAAACTGCTTCCAGACCTTTTACATCATCCATATTGGTTACGATATAGATAACAGTTGTATCATAACCTTCTTTTTCAATCATTTCCAAATCAAACTCAACCAACAAATCACCTTTCTTCACTTGATCCCCCTGATTGACATAAGTCTTAAAACCTTTTCCTTCAAGCTGCACTGTGTCAATTCCGATATGCAGCAATATTTCAAACCCATTCTCTCCAGTCATACCCACTGCATGTCCGGTTGGAAATACCACATCAGCACTTCCATCAAATGGAGCATAAAGTTTCCCTTCTTCCGGAAGGATGCCTACTCCGTCTCCCATTGCTTTGGATGCAAAAGCTTCATCCTTTACCTGAGAAATCGGCATTGCCATTCCCTTCACCGGGCTTGCAAGTTCTACCGTTTCTGCTCCTATTGTCTTTTCTACAGTTTTTTCTTCCACTTCCATTGTCTCTTCAACTGCTTCTGTTTCTATATCCTCTTTAAATCCAACGAGCATAGTCAGAATCATGCCAAGTATAAAAGAAACAAGAACGGAGATTAAAAGACCGATAAACTGTGTCATATGTCTCGCTTTAAAGTATGCAGGAAGTGTAGCAATTCCCGGCATATTATATCCCCATGATACTGCATGAAAGCCGCCTGCAACAGCACCACCCACAGCACCTGCGATACATCCGCAAATCATCGGTTTTTTCAATCTCAGGTTAACGCCGTAAATTGCAGGTTCTGTGATACCGAAAAGTCCGGTAATTGCCGCTGAAAGGGATACGCCCTTCATATCTTTGTCTCTCGTCTTAAAAAATACACCCAGTGCTGCTCCTGCCTGAGAGAATACTGCGGATGCCTGAAGCCCTGTAAATGTATCATAGCCGAGATTTGCATAGTTGCCCACCGTAACAGGAGTGATACCCCAATGTACGCCGAAGATAACCAGAACTTCCCAGAAACCACCTACAATCATTCCTGCAACAATCGGACTTAACCCGTAAAGATAACTATAAATACCGCCAATTGCATTTCCCACGGTACTTCCAATCGGTCCAAACGCAAGCAGTGTCAGTGGAACCATAATGACAATTGTAAACATTGGTGAAAACAGGTTTCTTACAACAATTGGAAGATACTTATCAAAAAATTTCTGCACATAAGATGCAGCCCAAATGGCAAGAATAATCGGAATAACAGAAGATGTATAACTCAGAAGCTGTACCCTCATACCAAGGAAATATACAGGTTCTCCTGCATTTACCATATTAATGTAATCTGGACATACCAACGCACATGCAATCACCAATGCCGCATATGTATTCACATTAAATTTCTTAGATGCAGTCACTGCAATCAGCACCGGAAGGAACGTAAATGCTGTCCATGAAATGAAATTCAAAATTTGATAGGTTCCCCCTGTTGTATCAATTGCATTCAATGCCACAAAAATTCCTAAAATTCCCTGCAGGATACCACATGCTGCCAGTGTATACAGAAATGATGCAAAAATTGCAGAAATCACATCTACCAGTTTGCTGAATACACCAACTTTCTGCTTCGCTCCCCCCAGTCTGTTTTTCATCAATCGTGACAAGCTGCATCACATATTCGAATGCGTCTTTTACATGGTTTCCGATAACAACCTGATATTGCCCTCCTGCCTGTATGGTTGTAATCACACCCTGAATCTTAGAAACCTTTGCTGAATCTACAATGGATTCATCTTTTAAAATGAATCGCAATCTTGTAGCACAGTGAGTAACATTAGAAATATTCTCGTTTCCGCCCAATTCTTTTACTAATTCTCTGGCGGTTTTCTGATAATCAATTGCCATGTCTCTTCTCCTTTATTTTTCGATTTTAGCGCCCGGTCACTATCTGATTTTTATTATACATACCTTTACAACAAAAAACAGTATTTACCCGTTCTTAGGTACTTTTCCTTACTAGAAGAAATTTGTTTCTCAAAAAAAACAAGATGTTTTATGTTGCGCAGGTTAGCCGTACATAAAACACCTTATTTACTCTCTATCTTCTATTGAAAGCTTCTTCTTCCTAAAAGTTCCAGGAGATACAACACAGGAACCTGTGTTGTAACATTATATTCATTTTTCATCTGGTATTCCGGCACATAATAAGCAAGACTGCAGTCCGCCATCTTTGCCAATGTACAGGATGCACCATTGGTGATGGTTAGCAGCCGACAATTATGTTCCTTGAATCGCTCCGCAAAATTAACAATTTCCGGCGTTTCCCCTGACTCTGACAGAACTACTACAACCGTATCTTCCATATCCGCAACAACCGGATAATAAGGATCCTCTATATAGTGACTGTGCTTTCCCATATTAGAAAAATATCTGGCACCATATTTTCCAAGAATTCCTGATGTACCTATTCCAATAAAAATCACTTGCTTTGCACACCGAAGCAACTTCATTGCTTCCTGAATCGATTCTTCATATTTTGTTGATGTTACCGTTCTAAAAAAATGATTCAGCTCATCCAGATTGTTATCTGCCGCCGGTTTCTTTTTATTTTTCTTTTCTTCTCTCAAATACATTTTAAACTGTACACGAAATTCTGACCATCCTTCACATCCGGTCTTTTTACAAAATCTTAAAATTGTAGATGTTGATACATGTACTGCCTCAGAAAGTTCACGAATTGTCATATATTGAGTTTCTGATTTGTTCTCCATAATATAAGTGTAAATCAACATTTCTAATTGATTAAAAGACTGTATGATTTCATAACTGAACATCTTGTTTCCCCCCTCTCAAAGTTCCAGCCATTCTTCAGCCACTTTTCTTTCTAAAGCATACCACAACATCCAATTATCACTCAACAAAAAATATTTGTTATATGACAAAAATAAAAGTTTATTTTTACCCTCACTCAGTAGAACGACTCATTGTTCTAGTCAGAACAATGACTTTTGCTCCGGAGTATCCCTTTTGCCAAAAAGTATGGGTTTTGCCAAAGAGTACAAACTCCTCAGCAAAACCCATAATAAACCACATATTAAACTCACACGGCGTTACCCCATCCCCACTTCCACGGTAACTTATCCATTTTAATTTTCATAAAAACACAACTTCATTTCTACTAAATAATCCCGCAAACCCGCATAGAATCAAGGTTTCCGCGTGAGAAGCACGGCGGTCTCCACATGCACGCTCATCGGGAACTGATCAACAGCCCGCCACTTCACCAACTCATACTCCCCGCTCCCGCACAGATACTTCAAATCTCGTGCCAGTGTTGCAGAATCGCAGCTCACATACACAATCCGGTCAGGCTTCATATCCATCATTGTCCTCAGCAATGATTCCTCGCAGCCTTTCCGCGGCGGGTCAACAACAATCACATCCGCATGAGCAGTCTCCCCCGGATGTTCTTTCGCATAATTCTCATAATATGCCGGCAGAACTTCTTCCGCCTTTCCAACGTAAAATTCTACATTCTCAATTCCGTTAATCTTTGCATTCTGTTTTGCGTCATCGATTGCCTGAGGCACAATCTCCACACCATAGACCTGATCTGCCTTCTGTGCTAAAAAAAGTGAAATCGTCCCAATCCCACAATACAAATCCCAGACTGCCGTCTTCTTCCCAGATTGTTTCTGTAATCCCGCATATTCCAGCGTCAGCCTATACAGCCTCTCTGTCTGCGCCGGATTGACCTGATAAAAGGACAGCGGCGAAATCTGATATTTCACTTCACCGATATAATCGGTGATATATCCCTGTCCCCAAAGCACCTCATAAGAATCTCCCATGATGACATTATTTCTTTTTGTATTTGGGCTTACGGAAATGCTTTTCATTCCGTTAATTGCACAGAGTCTGTCAATTAATTCCTCCTGATGCGGAATCCACTCCCCACAGCCTGCCATTTTATCCTTTTTCGCACAAACCTGATTTCCTGCCTCTTTCCGATTCTGCTTTCCATTCCATGCACGCTCCCGGTTCACCACAAAACAGACCATAATCTCTTTTGTCGTAAATCCGAACCGGATCAGGACATGACGAATCAGTCCCTTTCCTGTCGTTTCATCATAGGATGAAATCTGATACTTCTTCATAAACCCAAGCACCAGTTCCAATATCTCCCTATTCACCGGAACCCCAAGCACACAGTCTGTATTCGCAATAATATCATGGGTTCTTCCTGCATAGAAACCAGTCACCGGATTTCCCTCTTTGTCAGTCCCAAACGGGAATTGCGCTTTATTCCGATAATAAAACGGCTCTTCCATCCCTACGATCGGCTCCATAGCCTGTCCCAGAAAATCGGCTGCGAATCCTCCGATCCGTTCCAGATTTCCCCGGACTTTGTTCTGCTTAAATTCTAATTGTTTTTCATAAGACATCTCCTGAATCTGACAGCCGCCGCATTTCCGCGCAAATGCGCACTTCGGGGCTGTTCTGTATTCCGAAGGTATGATTACCTTCATCAATCGGGCATAACCGTAATTTTTCTTCGCCTTTACAACCTTGGCCTCGACCACGTCTCCAATAACCGCATCCTTAATAAATAGGGTATAGCCATCAACTCTGCCTATACCCTCTCCATTTACTCCGATATCTTCAATTGTCACGATTGCCGTTTCATTTTTCTGCATTTACCATAACCCTCTTATTCAAGTCTCGCTCTCGCTGCGCATCCTCGCAGACCGCCATTTGAAATCACCGGCGGCAATGGACGATCCAGATTCTTGCCATGATGCGCATTCTTCCTAGATTTCACCCGTCCTCCGCAGGTTTGACTCGAACAACCGATTGAACCCCAGCCAGTCTGTTCCCTTTTTATCCTTAAAAATCTCTTTCAGCGTCTGCATTTTCGCATCAGCATTATCCGCCAGATTGAGTGCCACTGCCTCAACCAATGCCGGTTTTTTTGGTGAACCAAATTCCAGTTCTCCATGATGGGCAATAATACAGTGTTTCCACTCATTTGCCAGTACAGTGGGGAAATCAGGAATCGTACGGACCGCCTCGCTAATCATTTCCACACCAATGACAATATGTCCAATCAACTGACCTTCATCGGTATAATCATTGTCCGGAAAATCAGACAGTTCCCTTGTCTTTCCGATATCATGACAGACTGCGGCCGCAATCAATAAGTCCTTGTTTATGATTTCGTAAGCGTCCGCAAAATATTCGCACAGACGAATCACGCTCAATGTATGCTCCAACAATCCGCCCGCAAATCCGTGGTGTACGGTCTTTGCTGCAGAATGCCCTTTAAATGCCTTAATAAACTCCGTATCATTTACGAAATAATGTTCCATGGCACGGCGCAGATAATCATTGGAAATCCCCCGGATATAGCCCAGCAGTTCGGCATACATATTTTCCACACTCTTCTCAGAAGTAGGCATATAATCCGCCGGGTTGTAGTCTCCCTCAGAAGCCTTGCTAAGCTGCTTGATATTAAGCTGTAAATTATTGTTGTATGTAATGATTTCGCCGACAACTTCTATAAAATCTTTCTCATCATAATCTGCAATCCCCTGAGAATTAGGATCCCATATTTTGCCGTCCAGCACGCCTGTTTTATCCTGCAGAAGCACGTTGTCATAAGGCTTGCCGTTGCGCGTTTCTGCAGAACGCTTACTCTTACACAGGTAAATACTTCTGATTGTCTCGCCTTCATGTAAATCTTTTATATATTTCATAATCTGTTATATCCTCTTCTATTTATTTCCTATTCTTTTGAACCCACATCTAAGGAAAACGCAGCCTCCACATACTCGTCAGAGCCCCTCCTCATCCCCTGTACCTTCACGCTTTCACCCAAAGTACATTTAAGAAGCGCTCTTTCAAAAGACGTAATCCCTGTAACCTCTTCTCCGTTTACAGACTGAATGACATCTCCATTCTGAATCCCTGCTGCCATTGCCGGAGAATCCCCCTCAACCTGCGTCACATACAGCCCTTCCGGTATCCCTTGTTCCTTTGCAACCTCCACAGTCACCGTGACTCCGTGTATGCCTGCATAAGGCACGCTTTTGCCGTTCAGCATCAGCTCCATCACTGCCTTCAGATCTGAAATCGCCAGTGCATTCGCCGTCACCTCCGGTCCCTCTGCCTCCCCGCGTCTGAGAAGCCCCTGCCGGATCAAACCAATAATCTGCCCTTTCTGGTTGATAAGAACGCCAGTTCCTGACTGTGCCACTGCAATATCTGTTGCAATGATTCCGCACTGTCCGTCTGAAAATACTTCTTCATACGCTACAGTACTTACCACTCCATAACCAAGTCCTTCTTCATATCCGAAAAGATTCCCCAGTCCGATAACGACATCCCCTTGAATCACAAGATTGGAGTTTCCCAGTTCCGCCGCCTGGATCCGTTTTGCCGTACTTTCTGGAATCTTTTCTTCGGCAATACTGAATACTGCCAGCCTTCTATTTTTATCTTGTACCTTTAAAGTTCCTGTAAGACTGTTTCCATCCGAAAACAGAATCTCCCATTCGGAAGCTTTCTCACATACGCTGTTATCCGCTAAGACCAGCAATTCCTTCCCATTGTCCGCTGCAATAATCCCAGTGCTGCTGATTACAGAAGAATTTGTCTTCTCCAGTTCTTTCGTCCAATCCTCCTCTGATTTCACCCGGACGGTAACAAGATACTTCTTCGCTTCCTGTGCTGTCAGATATAGCTTATCCATCATCTGACGATAGCTCTGCTCATCCAATACCAAGGGTTCCTCCTCTGCTTCTATAGTATCCGCTTTCGGTAATTCGGCTGTATCTTCCGGAATCGTCACTTCTTCAGACTCCTCTTCAAACATCTGTTCTGCCCATGGTTTAAGCGCAAAAAAACTACAGCAGGCAAAAAATCCAATAATCAGTCCATAAACTGCCATTCTGATTAATTGTGCAGCCAACTTTCCCCTGCTTATCGACTTCGGTTTGATGGTTTCCGTCAAAAAGGAATACTCTCCTTCCGGTTTCGGATTCGAATTCTGCTCATTCTGCATAGGCATTTTCCTCTTTAGACTATAGTATGTTGCTGTTCACCTGCGATCCCGGCACGCTCTGTCAATCTATGCGCCAGATATGAGAAATTGCCGGATTTCAGTCTCTTGCATCGAAGATGCATTTCTAATGGCTGAAATCGTTACTGTGCACAGGTTGCCTGCGTACAGTAACTTTAGTATAACCGATTCCCGTGAATTCTTCAATATTATCCTTTTCATTATGGTGCAAATAGAGTAAAATAATAGTAACAGTTCAGCTTTTTAGCTAAACCATCACTAATAATGATTCGGGTTTCGTAAGTACAAAGCATATAGAAATCCATACCATTATAATAAACATGAAAAGGATTGCCGCAACATTTATGAATCAGAAAACATTAACCAAATTAGAATATAACAAAATCATTGCCATGCTGGAGGAACAGGCTTCTTCTTTCCGCGGAAAACAGCTCTGCCGCCGTTTAAAGCCCATGACTGACTTAGAGCGGATCAATACCGCGCAGGAACAGACAGCCGCTGCATTTACCCGTATTATCAAAAAAGGAAGGATTTCCTTCAGTGATACATTCCCTGTGGAAGAAGCAATGAAGCGTCTGGAAGTAGGCGGCGCCCTTGGAAGCGGGGAACTGCTGCGTATCTGCAAAGTACTCAGAACTGCTGCCCGTGCCAAAACATACGGGAAACACGATACTCAGGAGGAACTTGCCGACTGTCTGGATACCCACTTTGAGCAGTTAGAGCCATTGACTTTATTAAGCAATGAAATTGAACGCTGCATTATCAGCGAAGAAGAAATCAGTGATGATGCCAGCGCTGCGCTCAAACATATCCGCCGCAGTATCAGCGGCATCAACGACAAGGTGCATTCTACCTTGAATGCTCTGGTAAATGGATCCCTCCGCACCTATCTGCAGGATCCTATCATCACCATGCGCGGTGACCGCTACTGTATCCCGGTCAAGGCGGAATACAGAGGGCAGGTGCAGGGTATGATCCACGACCAGTCCTCTACCGGATCCACCTTATTTATCGAGCCTATGGCTGTTGTAAAGCTGAACAATGATTTAAAGGAACTTTATGCCAAGGAACAGGAAGAAATCCAAATCATCCTTGCCCGTTTAAGCGAAGATACTGCGGCATATATCGAAGAAATCCGTACCGACTACCGGATTCTTACCGATTTGGATTTTATTTTCGCAAGAGGACAGCTTGCCTGCTCCATGAACGGCAGCCGTCCGGTACTCAATACAGACGGACGGATCCGTATCCGTGACGGACGTCATCCTCTGCTAGATGCACGCAAGGTCGTTCCGATTACAATCCGGCTGGGTGAGGATTATTCTCTTCTGATTGTTACCGGACCTAACACAGGAGGCAAGACCGTATCTTTGAAGACAGTCGGGCTTCTCACCCTAATGGGGCAGGCGGGACTCCATATTCCGGCGGCAGACCGCTCAGAAATTGCCGTCTTTAAGCAGATTTATGCGGATATCGGGGATGAACAGAGCATTGAACAGAGTCTGAGTACATTTTCTTCCCATATGACCAATATCGTTTCATTCTTAAAAGCTATAGACAAAGATTCCCTCGTGCTCTTCGATGAGCTTGGAGCTGGAACAGACCCGACCGAGGGAGCCGCACTGGCAATCTCCATCCTCTCTCATCTGCATGGCAAGGGAATCCGCACGATGGCAACGACCCATTACAGTGAATTAAAGGTCTATGCCCTGACAACGGATGGCGTGGAAAATGCCTGCTGCGAGTTTGATGTAGAAAGCCTGAAACCAACTTACCGGCTGCTGATTGGCATTCCGGGAAAGAGCAATGCTTTTGCAATTTCCAGCAAGCTGGGATTGCCCGATTACATTATCGAAGACGCAAAAACACGCTTGTCTGAGCACGACGTTTCTTTTGAGGACCTGCTGGGCGACTTAGAGCACAGCCGCAAGACCATCGAAAAAGAACGTGAAGAAATCCAGAACTACAAGAGGGAAATGGAGCGTCTCAAAAATCAGACGCACCAGAAACAGAAAAAACTGGAAGAACAGAGGGAACGCATTTTACGTGAGGCAAATGAAAAAGCGAACGCCATACTCAGAGATGCCAAAGAGGTAGCTGACGAAACCATGAAAAATTTCCGCAAGTTCGGAAAAGAAGGCATTTCCGCAGCAGAAATGGAACGGGAAAGGGCGCGCCTGCGTCAGAAAATCAAAGATACTTCCGCAAAATCCGCTCTCACACCGCAGAAACCGAAAAAGGAATACAAACCTTCCGATTTCAAGCTGGGCGAATCTGTCAGGGTATTGAGCATGAACTTGACCGGAACCATCAGTTCCCTTCCGGATTCCCGTGGAAATGTTACGGTCCAGATGGGAATCCTGCGTTCTCAGGTCAATATTTCCGACCTTGAGATTATTGAAGAACAGAATCCATATGCACAAAAAAATATGAGGCGGACCAGCGGCGGAAAGATCAAGATGAGCAAGTCCTTATCCGTCAGCCCGGAAATCAATCTTCTTGGAAAGACCGTAGATGAAGCTATCGCAGAATTGGACAAATATCTGGATGATGCCCTGCTCTCACACTTGAACAGCGTGCGCGTCGTACACGGCAAGGGAACCGGGGCTTTAAGAAAAGGAATCCACGAATATCTGCGCCGTCAGAAACATGTGAAATCCTTCCATATTGCCGAATTCGGCGAAGGTGATGCCGGAGTCACAATCGTAAACTTTTCGTAATGTAACAGTTCAGACAAGCCAATCTGTTACATGGATCAAAATAATGATACCAGAGCCAAAAGGTCTGGCACCGTGCGCGCCCGCACACCGATGTAGAATGACCTTGATACCCGCCCCGATATCATATAATAAGGAGACATCATGAATAAACAGAAAATCTTAATCGTAGACGATGATGAAAATATTGCGGAGCTGATTTCGCTTTATTTAACAAAGGAATGCTTTGAAACAAAAATGGTTTATAACGGTGAAGCTGCACTGGCTGCTTTCGACACCTACCATCCCAATCTAGTATTGCTGGATTTAATGCTGCCGGGTATCGATGGTTATCAAGTCTGCCGGGAAATCCGTGCCAAATCAGCAGTTCCTGTCATTATGCTCTCTGCCAAGGGTGAAGTTTTTGACAAAGTGCTGGGACTGGAACTAGGCGCTGACGACTACATTATGAAACCCTTCGATTCCAAAGAAATGGTTGCCAGGATCCGCGCCGTACTGCGCAGATATCAGGCAGCCAAGCCAGAAGCTCCTACCGCGGACAATATCAAATGCGTGACCTACGAGGGACTGGAAATCAATCTGACCAACTACTCCGTTACCTGTGATGGACAATCCGTGGATATGCCGCCAAAAGAATTGGAATTGCTGTATTTTCTGGCTTCATCTCCAAATCAGGTATTTACAAGAGAGCAGCTTCTGGATCAGATCTGGGGATATGAATATATTGGCGACACCCGTACTGTAGACGTTCATATCAAACGCCTGCGTGAGAAGGTTAAGGATCACGCAACATGGAGCCTGAGTACAGTCTGGGGAATCGGCTACAAATTTGAAATAAAATAGAGGATGATTCCCATGAAAAATACATTATACCTGAAATTCATCTGGCTATATATCGCCTTTGGTTTTCTGAGCCTGTTCACCGCCGCAACACTTTGCAAACAGCTCATTTTAAACCAATTGAGGGACAACGCCTCCCAAAGCCTGTACCGGGAAGCCAATCTGATTGCAGCGAATTATCTGCCCTCCTATTTTGAGGGAGAGACTTCTGCATGGGCGGTATATTCCCAGTTAGAAGCTATGCAGATTTATCTGGATGCCTCGCTCTGGTTTGTAAAGCCGGACGGCACGATGATTACCTCCTCCAACACAGGAAATACACTGTCCCCATCAGTAATTGAAAACTTTAACCCTGCAGAGATTGTCGGAAGCCAGTACGTTTCCGGAACCTATCATAATTATTTTTCCGAAGATGTAATGACCATCATGGCGCCCGTCATCCAAGGTTTCCACACGGAAGGCTATCTTTTGATCCATAAGCCGCTGTCCACCATCGAACAGGATGTGGCACAGTTGATGATTTCCGTTTATATTACTCTTGGAGTCGTATATATACTGGCATTTTCGATTTTGGCCGGTTTCCATTTCTTTATCTACCGGCCTCTTAAAAAAATCATTAATGCGGCCACCCAGTATGCCTTGGGCAATCTGGACTATGAGATTCCGGTCTATACCCATGATGAAATCGGCTATCTCTCGGCTTCGCTGAATTATATGTCTTCTCAGTTGAAGGACATGGAAGATTACCAGAAAAATATTGTGGCAAATGTTTCCCACGATTTCCGTTCTCCGCTGACCTCAATCAAGGGTTATGTGGAAGCCATGGCAGACGGGACCATTCCACCTGAATTACAGGGAAAATATTTAAATATCATTTTGTTTGAAACAGAACGGCTGACCGATCTGACAAGAGACCTGCTGACGCTCAACGAATTCGATACCAAAGAGCTCATGCTGAACAAAACCCGTTTTGACATTCAGGAAACAATCAAGAAGACGGCGGCCTCCTTCGAGGGAGTATGTACGCCAAAGCATATTTCCATTGAACTTCTGCTCCTCTCAGAAGCAACATTTGTCCATGCAGACCAGCGCAAAATCCAGCAGGTACTTTATAATCTCTTGGACAATGCAATCAAATTCAGTGAAAATGATTCCTCTGTCACCGTAGAGGTGACCCGAAGAAATGAGAAAGTATTCGTTTCTATCAAAGACAGCGGAATCGGAATCCCGAAGAAAGACCTGAACAAAATCTGGGAGCGGTTCTACAAATCCGACCTCTCCCGGGGCAAAGATAAAAAGGGAACCGGCCTGGGTCTGGCTATCGTCAAAGAAGCCGTTGCGGCGCACGACGAATTCATCAATGTTGTCAGTACCGAAGGTGTAGGTACTGAATTTATTTTCTCTCTGACACGGGTGGATTAAAAATACCGCGGGAATCCTGCCCGCGGCGTTTCTTTAGTAACAGTTCAGACAAGCTGGCCTGTTACATTCTTTATTCATAACTATGGTTCTGTTCCCGTAATTCGTTTCCAAACCTGGTGTACTGCGGCATCCATGCCAGCCGCACAGTTCCAATCGGACCGTTTCTCTGCTTGGCGATGATAATCTCCGCAATATTCTTATCTTCTGTATCTGGAATATAATAATCTTCACGGTAAATAAACATGCACACGTCCGCATCCTGCTCTATCGCTCCTGACTCACGCAGGTCAGAAAGCATCGGACGCTTGTCCGTTCTGGATTCTACCGCACGGCTCAACTGGGAAAGGGCAATAACCGGTACATTCAGTTCTCTTGCCAGCCCCTTCAAGGAACGGGAAATCTCTGAAATTTCCTGCTGACGGCTCTCATTGCTCCGCCCGCCGCTTCCGCTCATCAACTGCAGATAGTCGATGATGATTAAATCCAGTCCCAGTTCCAACTTGTATTTCCGGCACTTAGAGCGCATTTCCGTAATCGATATACCAGATGTATCATCAATAATCATACGAGATTTACCTATCGTTCCCGCACCTTCAATCAGCTTCTCCCATTCCGTATCTTTTAAGTTTCCCGTCCTGAGCACCTGAGCGTCTACATGAGATTCCAGTGAGAACAGCCGGTTCACCAACTGCTCCTTTGACATCTCCAGACTGAAAATCGCCACTGCCAGATTCTGGCGGAATGCGACATGCTGTGCAATATTCAGAACAAATGCTGTTTTACCCATGGATGGCCTTGCCGCAATCAAAATCAGATCGGAACGCTGTAATCCCGACAGCTTATAGTCCAAATCGATAAATCCGGTGGGGATACCTGTCACAGTTCCTTTTGTCTTAGATGCCCGTTCAATCACATCCAGCGCATTGAGCACGACTTGCCTGATTGGTACAAATTCCTGAGAATTTCCATGCTCAACCAGTTCAAATACCTGCTTCTCCGTTCTTTCCAGAATCTCTTCCAAAGGTTGGTTTTCCTGATAGCAAATATTCGCAATCTCCTCATTAATCTTAATCAGCTTGCGGAGCGTAGACTTCTCCTGTACGATCTGCGCATAATATTTGACATTTGCCGAAGTCTCTATACCCATCTCGGCAATCAAATCTTTGACAAATTCCAGACCGCTGACCTCCGGCGGTACATTCTTCGCTTTCAGATGTTCCTGAAGGGTAATCAGATCGATCGGCCGCCCTATATGGAACAGCTCAACCATCGCATCAAAGACAATCCCGTATGCCGTCTGATAAAAATCCTCTCCGGTAATCATCTCAGATGTTGTCACCGCCGCTTCCTTGTTCATCAATATAGCGCCAATAACAGCCCGTTCTGCTTCCGTGCTATGTGGCATAATCCGCTTAATTACTGCTTCATCCATTAAGCCGTCCCCTTATTTCCTCAAATGTCAGATATTGGGAGCAAACATATTTCCCCCTCCATCATTGTTATCGTTCTTATGCTTCTTCTTTTACAACAACTTTCAGCTCTGCTGTCACCTCTGGGTGAAGCTTCACCGGAACATTGTGGGTTCCCAGTGTTTTCAGCGCTTCCTTTAACTGTATTTTCTTCTTATCAATTTCCAGATTCATCTGCTCCTTAACTGCTGCCGCAATCTCCTTGCTGGATACGGAACCGAATGTCTTGCCGCCCTCTCCAACTTTAATAGACAATTCTACCTGTCCGGCCTTTAGCTGTTCTCCCAATGCCTTTGCCGCTTCCAGATGTTCTCTTGCAATCTTTGCTTCATTATCCTTCTGAAGCTTCAGGTCATTTAAATTCTTGCTGTTTGCTTCTGCCCCAAGCTTCTTCGGTAAAATAAAATTCCTTGCATACCCATCATTCACATTCACAATCTCACCCTTTTTTCCGAGGGACTTTACATCTTGTAATAATATCACTTTCATAATCTCTAGTCTCCTTTTATAAAATACTGTAACAGTTCAGACAAGCTGGCCTGTTACCCAAAACAGTCCACTGGACTGTTTTATCGCATGCATGGCAACATGAATCCGGCTTTTAGCTATTACGCTTAAATATCTCCGTCTTCAATCATCTGATCAATTAAACCTTTCAGCATTTTGATAACCTGACTCACATCTGTATGGTCGAACTGCGCCCCGGCCGCATTGATATGCCCTCCGCCGCCTAGCCTCTCTGCGATGATCTGTACATTTACCTCATCGATGGAACGGGCGCTCAGAAAAATTCTTCCATCATAGACAGTCAATACAAATGACGCCTTGATTCCACTGATATCCAGCAGTTCGTTTGCTGCCTGCGCCCCGAGTACGGTCGGGCTGTCTATGTCGCTCGGGCATTCCGCAATGGCATATTCCTCCCGGTATACTTCAGCCAAACGGACCGCCTCTGCCTTCGCACGGTAAGATTCCATATCATCGCGGAACATCTTCCGCACACGGGTAATGTCTGCGCCGCACCTGCGCAGGAATGCCGCTGCTTCAAAAGTCCGTACCCCTGTCCGGTTCATGAAGTTTCTTGTATCAATCATAATTCCCGCATACAGACAGTCTGCTTCCACACTCGGAACGCGGACATCATCTACGATATACTGCAGAATCTCCGCAACCATTTCACAAGTAGAAGAAGAATAAGGCTCGATATAAGAAAGAACCGCATTCTCAATCCCAGAGCTGCTCTGACGGTGATGATCCAGTACCGCAATCATCTTCGCCCGTTTCAGAAGCTCCGGACACTCTGTCATCTGAGGCTTGCTCGTATCTACGACAACAACCATTGTATTCTCGTTATTGAACCGTTCCAAAGCTTCCTCCGAAGAAAGAAACAAATCTTTTTCATAAGATGTATTCCCAAGAATCTCATCATAAAGCGGACGAATGGAATTGACATTCTCGTTCATTACCACATGGGCGCGCTTATCAAGCGCTCTTGCCACACGGTAAATTCCCATACAGGCTCCCAGGCTGTCTGCATCGGCAAGCCTGTGCCCCATAACAATCACCTGATCCTTGCCCGCGATAAATTCCCTCAGCGCTTCCGCCTTAACGCGCGCTTTCACCCGGCTATTCTTAGATGTCTGCTCCTTCTTGCCTCCGAAATATGTAATTCCGCGGCTGTCCTTTGCCACTGCCTGATCGCCGCCTCTTGCAAGCGCAAGGTCGATTGCTACACGGGCATAGTTATAGCTCTGCGCATAAGTCGACGTATTCAGGCCAAGCCCAATACTAAGAGAAGCAGAACATGCATTCCCAATATTGACCTGTTTCACCTCTTCCAGCAAAGAGAATCTATTCTCCTCAAACTTACGATAACTTTTCTTCTTGATAACAATAAAATACTTATCCTTTTCCAGTTTCTTGACAATTCCGTCTTCATCACTGATATATTTATTAATCTTCCGGTCGATCAAGGCCACAAGAAGCGACTGCCTTACTTCCTCAACGCTCTCCATGACCTCATCATAGTTATCAATATAAATCAGTCCCGCAATCAGCCGTTGGTCTTCATTCTCTTTAATATAAGAATTCAGCTCTGTCACATCATTTAAACAAAGAGTAATAAAATACTCCTTACCTTGCGGCATCTGTATGACTTCCTCTTTGTCATGGAAGCCAGCTACGGAAACCCTTTTTAAAATTGCCTGATAATCCCGTTCCTGATATGATACTTCCAGTTCCACATGATCGATATCACCGCGGGGCAGTACATTCTGTCCCAGCTCCGGGATCAGCTTGTATATATAATGTTCCCGTCCCTTCCCCGCAAATATTTCCGTAAACCGCTCGTTCTTCCACAGAATCTGCCCATCCTCCAGCAAAATGGCATAAGGAACCGACAATCCTTGGAGCAGCGTATTCTGAAGACCATTATACTGCGTTGAAAATTGTATCATATCTGCCAGGATCATCGAGCGGTTGTAGAAATACAGACCACCAGCCATCACCGCATATATGATAGTAAAAACAGTCATAATGAATCCGGCCTTGCGGTTTACCTGATACATCCAGACGTTCATAGCTATCAATAGTCCCGTCATAATGACCGGCCAGTACATATAAATCTTAAGTTTACCCTTCAAATGTATATTCTTATCTTTCATTCACTCATCCCTCCGGCCGCCTGTCAGCAGCCATCCCACATTTGTTCAAATACCGCTCCTCCCCCCGAGACTTGGTGCACAATTCGGGTCGGTTTTGCTGACAACGTTCTGCTCCAAATCTCTGCACATCCTCGCAGAACGTATATCAAGTGTTCATATTATACCATCTTTTTATGAGATACGCCACTGAGATTTTTATGTTGCTATAACCGCTGCAAGAGTCCGGTTACTATTCACGGCTCGGGAAGCCGCGAATAGCAACGCATCCAGCCCATTAAAAGTCGCCTGCGGCGAGGGGCTGGATGCCCGAAAGGGGTA
>ERZ808046.903-NODE-903-length-17310-cov-16.923171_pt1 | contig 17310 bp, 15 predicted proteins | sample MGYA00380196_ERZ808046 | MGnify/ENA primary metagenome ERZ808046 (study PRJEB31490, sample SAMN06133421) | mouse gut metagenome | isolation source: Z6_2 | host: mice | place: China: Chengdu | collected 2015-05 ...
TTATGTGCAAGCACAACGCTTCTTCTTGCCCTCATATTCAAGTCCGCAGTGCAGGCTCGAATCCGCTTTGCGGCTTCTCGCTCACGGGCTTTCGCCCTATGGAAAAGGCCGAGCAAGAAGACGCTTATGTGCAAGCACAACGCTTCTTCTTGCCCTCATATTCAAGTCCGCAGTGCAGGCTCGAATCCGCTTTGCGGCTTCGAGCTCACGGGCTTTCGCCCTATGGAAAAGGCCGAGCAAGAAGATGCTTATGTGCAAGCACAACGCTTCTTCTTGTTCGTCCTTTTCCGCACTGCTCATTGCTTTCGTGGACATTATACCATATTTTATTTTTTTGTGTATAGAGAAAACGGTTGACTTTTTTTGTCCTTGACTCTACAACTATTACAGGGTTTATGTTTATATTCATCATAGAAAAAGGCAGGCAAAACTCATGAAAGAAAACAATCTTACCGAAGGCAATCCTTTAAAGACGCTTCTGCTTTTCGCAGTCCCGTTTCTCATTGCCAATATTTTACAATCCCTGTACGGAGCCGTTGATTTATTTGTTGTTGGCCAGTACTGCGGCGCAGAAAGTGTGGCTGCCGTCTCCACCGGAACTCAGGTGACCCAGATCGTCACCAGTCTTATCACCGGACTGACCCTCGGCAGTACTATCCTCATCGGAGACGGTATGGGAAGCCGGCAGTACGATCTGGTTAAAAAAACCATCGGCACCACGCTCACTGTATTCGCAGCGGCGGCTTTTCTGCTGACCGCTCTGATGTTAGGCTTTGAACGTCCCCTTCTTACGCTTCTCAACACTCCGGCCGAGTCCTTCGACCTGACCATGCGGTATGTGGCCATCTGCTCCGCAGGCAATATTTTTATCTGCGGCTACAATGCCATCAGCGCCATCCTCCGGGGCTATGGAGATTCCACCCGTCCCATGATTTTTGTAGGAATCTCCTGTATTATTAATATTGTTTTAGACTTCATTCTTGTGAAATACTGTTCCATGGGAGTAAGCGGAACGGCCCTGGCCACCGTGGCGTCTCAGGCCATCAGCATGAGAATTGCCATTGTCTATTTAAAAAGAAACAATTTTATTTTTGACTTTGCCCTTCCCTCCTTCCGGCCTGTGGGCTCCATTGTGCGGAAATTGGCAAGGGTCGGCATCCCCATCTCCTTTCAGGAGCTGATGATACGTATTTCCTTTTTGTATTTGACCACCATCATGAATAGCTGCGGCGTCTATGCGGCATCCGTTGTGGGAATCAGCAGCAAATTCGATGTATTTGCCATGCTTTCCGCCACTTCCATGGCCAGTGCCCTGGCTGCCATCACCGCTCAAAACATGGGGGCGGGTAAACCGGAGAGGGCCAGAAGATCCCTATGGTACGGCTTAAGCTTCGCGCTCTTTGTTTCGGCGCTGTTCTGGGTCTGGGCCCAGGTAAGCCCCCAGTCCATGATCCGCGTTTTCTCTGATGATCCTGGTGTCATAGCTGCCGGTATTCCATTCTTTCGTTCCTGCAGCTACGATTATATTCTGGTGACCTTTGTTTTCTGTCTGAACGGCTATTTAAATGGCCGCCAAAAAACTCTGTGGACCATGATAAGCAGCTGTGCAGGCGCCCTGCTTCTTCGGATTCCCATGGTTTACCTGTTCGGAAGGTATTTCCCGGACAATTTGGGACGGCTTGGCATGATCGCTCCCATTGTATCTGGTATTATGGCTTTTTATACGCTTATCTATGTTTTATATGAGGGAAAAACATATGAAAAATAACGAACTGTTTCATATCGGTGAGGTGTCCAGGCTGTTTCAGGGAACCCGGATTAAAGCTCAAATTTCTTTTTCTTTAGCTGGAAGCTCCGGTGTTTATAATCCATCAGGATACCGGAGATTTCCGCCAGCTTTCGCTTCGATGCTTCCGAAATCAGCCGATCCGTCTCCTCTTCCGTAAGCCGCCTCCCGGCATATTCCCCAAATAAACGCTTAAAACAGTCTGGCTTTCCCATGTTCCCGGCCAACACCTCGTAAAGATGTTGCTGCAAAAAATCCTCATAGGCCTTTTTCGCATCTTCCCAGAGCCCATGGGGATACCAGAGACGGTACATGGCAATCTCCGCAGCCGCTGTCACCGGCTCTTCCGCCTTTTCATAGACAAACAGCTTATCGTATCGTTCAAACCGCAGCTTTCTGTCTGTAAAGCAGTATCGGTATTTCTGCCCTGTGCCATGGATATTGGAGACGGTGATTCTCGCAGGAGTGTTCTCCACCGCCTCATCATAGTACACCGGAAACACCAGTCTGGCCGCTTCCCGCTCGCCTCCGTTTCCGTCAGGTAAAAAATAATGGACGGTAATGCGCTCGCCAAGCTCCGTCACAAAGTCCCGGAGGGCAGATTTTTCGTCCGCACTCATATGAATGAAAATTTCTCTGACATTTCGGCATCCGTTCAGAATGCCGCCTCCAATTTCCATGGTTTCTGCATATATATGAATAGCCCGCAGATGTTCGCAGTTATAAAATCCATACCTGCCGATTCTTTTAAGTGTTCTCGGAAGATACACTTCCTCCACAGGGCTCCCTGCAAAGCACCGATCTCCAATTTCTGTGACACAAGCTCCTCCAAGGGACTCCGGAACGATGCAGACGGCGCCCGGTGACAGGATTTCTGTCACACAGGCGCCTCCATTTTTTTCTGTAAATATAAATTTTGTTTCCATGTCCGCCTCATTTCCCGGCTAAATGTAACTGTTCAGTGTCTTCACAGTTACGTACAAAAACCCATTTAAAATCGACTCCGCCGATGGGATTTTTGCTTCCTGATTCAGGTATTCTTACGGTCCGTGCAGCAAATGCACAGACCTGCCGAACAGTTATGCCAGAATTTTCTTCCCGTCTGCATATTATTGCATCAGCCTGTCCAGCTTCCGCATTCCGCTGAAACGGTAGTAGTAAACAAGGAAAGCCACAGACGTAATGCCCCAGCTTAAAGGATAGCTGGTAAGGGTTGTGTAAAGACCCGGGCTTATGGCCCCAGCCACGAGAATCCAGAGCACTCTCAGGACGCAGGTGCCAAAGCAGATCAGAAGCATCGGCACAAAGGCATCGCCGATTCCGCGCAGTGTACAGGAATACACGTTAACCGCCACATAGAGAATCCAGAATGGGGTCACAAAGTTAATAATATTCAGGCTGAGCTGCACTACCTCCGGGTCACTGGTAAACAGAATACTGAGGGGTCTTCCAAGGCCCATAATGAGTCCGCCCAGGCCCAGGGTCAGCAATATGGTCATAACCAGACCCACATTATTTCCCCTTTTCAGCCGTTCAAGCTTTCTGGCGCCGAAGTTTTGCCCGGCAAAGGTTGTAATTGCAATACCCATGGCATCCATGGTCATCCAGAACAGACCATCTACTTTTCCGTAAACAGCCCAGGCTGCGATGGTATTGGTTCCGAAGCTGTTGACGTTGGCCTGAATCACGATGTTGGAAATGGAATACATCATAGACTGGATTCCTGCCGGAAGTCCGATTTTAATGACCTTCCTTAACATCAGCCTGTCCAGATGGAGAAGCCTGAACTCAAACCGGAAAGACTCTCTGGACTTCATTAAAGTTATCATAACCAGAACTGCTGAAAGAAGCTGGGATAAAATTGTGGCGAATGCCGCCCCCATAACCTCCAGCTTAAGCGCAACAACGAACAGCAAATCCAGTGCAATATTTGTCAGACAGCTGGCAATCAGGAAAAACAGCGGCCTTTTTGAATCACCCACCGCACGTAAAATAGACGCACCCATATTATAGACCAGGTTTCCGATGACACCCAGGAAATAAATCCTTAAATACGTCACCGAATAGTCCCGGATCTCTTCCGGAGCGCCCATGGCGGCAATGGCAGCCGGAGCAAACACCTCGCCAATGACCATGAGAAATACGCCTCCGGCCAATGCCAGACAAAAGGATGTATGAACCGATTTTTTTACCTGCTCCTCCTGTCCTGCCCCATAATACTGAGAAACTACAACGGAAGCGCCCGAGGACACTCCCACGAAGAATCCCACCAGCAGATTAATCAGAGTTCCCGTGGTCCCCCCCACCGCTGACAGGGCTTCTTTTCCCACGAATTTTCCCACAATCATTGCGTCTGCTGTGTTATAAAGCTGCTGGAAAAAGGTTCCAAACAAAATCGGAAAGAAGAATAACAAAAGCTGCTGCCAGATTACACCCTCTGTAATTCCATTATATTGTCCTACTTCTCTTTTCTCTTGCGACATGTCCCTCACCTGTAAGATATCATATGATGTTGGTTTCGTAATATTACAGAGTAACAGTTCGGCCATGCGAAGATTTAGAGCGAAAGAAGCGTTGAATACTTGTTTTCATAAGCATTTTTCACTCTGAATCTTCATAGGGCGGACGCCCGGCGCTTCTTGTCCGCGGTACGCGGGCAAAAAGATGCATGGCTGAACTGTTACATTACAGAAGCGTTTTTCTCAGTTCCTCTCCGCTCTTTGCAGACATATATGCCGGCGGAATATCAAGAATCGTTTTACAGCCGCTCATGCCTTCCTGCTTCATACGGTATGCGGCCCTTGCACAGGCCACAATCACGGAAGAGGTAAATTCCGGATTGGAATCCAGTTTCAGACTGTATTCGATCACATGGGTATTTTCCAGACTCCATCCGGTTTTTCCACTGCGAATGACAAAACCTCCATGGGGCAGGGATGCATGGTCACGCTTCATCTCTTCTTCTGTAATAAAATGTACAGTTGTATCATAATCGGAAAAATAATTGGGCATAGTTACGATCTCATGCTCTATTTTTGCTTTATCTGCGCCTTCCTCTGCAACAACAAAGCATTCCCTTGTGTGTTTCTGTCTTGTGGTCAGTTCTGGTGTTTTACCGCTTCTGATGGCCTCAAGAGCGCTTTCCACCGGAATCGTGTACTGCCTTGCATCCTTTACCCCTTCAATCCGGCGAATGGCATCGGAATGGCCCTGGCTTACGCCCTTGCCCCAGAAGGTATAATCACTGCCGCATGGAAGTACTGCGTTCCCATAGACACGGTTTAAGGAAAACATTCCCGGATCCCAGCCTGCTGAGATCACGGCAACATGGCCGGACTCCTTCGCGGATTTGTCCACGTTTGCAAAGTGTTCTGGAATCTTTGCATGAGTGTCGAAGCTGTCTACCACGTTAAAATATTTTGCGTATTCCGGAGTCTGAACCGGAAGGTCTGTGGCGCTGCCGCCGCAGAGAATCAATACATCCACTTTATCTGTAAAATTCCCGGCCTCTTGTGCCGGGTACACTCCAACGCCCTCTGTGAGGATTTTCACGCTGTCGGGATTTCGTCTTGTAAATACTGCCGCCAGTTCCATATCCGGATTCTGCTTCAAAGCACACTCAATACCACGGCCAAGATTTCCATATCCCATAATTCCTGCTCTGATCGTCATAAACTTGTCTCCTCCATTCTGCAATCTGAGTACTCAGTATACGCCCATTTTAGCAATACCTCTGTTCCATGTCAATTCTTTATTTTTCACGTCCAAGAAACCAGAAAGCAACAACAGCAGTCACAAATTCGGATACCGTTACCGCCAGCCAGATACCATTGACCCCAAGGAAAACCGGCAGCACAAAAACCAGAATGCTGTTTAGCACCACGCCTCTTAAAAGCGTCACCATCAAAGACAATCCGGGCTTTACCACCGCCTGAAAGCAGGTGCCGCACATAATGTTAAAGTCACTGGCAATGAAGCTTAAAAAATACAGCCGTATGGCCACCACAGCCATGGAAAGAATCTCTTCCGTGGGTTCCAAAAACAGATACGACAGGGGGACAGGGAATAAAAGTCCTATGGCCGTAAAAACGCAGCCTGCCCCCAAAGCAGCCCGGATCCCTAAGCTTTTTCCCTGACAGACCCGCTCTTTTTCTCCTGCTCCGTAATTGGCGGAAAGAAGGGGCTGGACTGCCTGGGAAATTCCATTTGAAATGGAAATTACCACCAGAGATATGTTGCTGATGATACTGTACACCACCACGCCGATATCCCCCACATAGGCCAGAAGCTGAAGATTGAAAACCAGCATTACAAAACCGTTGGACACCTCCAGAATAAAGCTGGCCAGGCCGTTTTTTAAAATTTCCAAAGCTTTTTTTAACTCTGCCTGCCTGACTGGAATCAGGTGATTATCCGGGGAGAAAAAATGGCTTGCCAGGATCAGCACAGTAAGAGTTGTCCCCGTGGCCGTTGCCAGAGCTGCTCCTCCCATCCCCCAGTCCATCAGGTAAATATAGATATAATCAAGAATCACATTGGTAACGCCGCCGCTTATTACCCCTGCCATGGCAAGCCTCGGTGAGCCGTCATTTCTCACAAATGCCTGTAAAAAGGTAGAGGCCACAAAACATGGCGACGCATAGACAAGCACCTTTCCATAGGGAACGGCATAGGGCCGCATGGCATCCGTTACCCCCAGGAAATCAAGAAGCGGTGTAAAAAGCAGGCTGCACAGGGATATGGAAAGAATTGCAAACAGGGCTGCCATTAAAAGCGCAGTGGTGAAGTACCTGCGGGCCTCCTGCTCCTTTCCTCTTCCTCTGGAAAATCCAAACAGTACGCTGCCGCCAATTCCGCACATCATTCCAAACCCGTAATATGCAGTGTAAAGAGGGAGCAGAATATTCAAAGCTGCAATCCCTTCTGCGCCGATTCCGCGGCCAATCATCATGGTGTCCGCCAGAATATAAATGGAGGTGACAAGGGTAGCACTCACCGAAGGCACCAGATAGTTTAAAAAAACCTTGCGGACCGGGCTTTTTAATAAATCAATCTGTTTCATAATCTCCTCAATATAAGGGTAACAGTTCAGCCTTGCGAAGATTCCGGGTAAAAAAAGCGTTGAAAACTTGTTTTCATAAGCGTTTTTTACCCGAAATCTTCATAAGGCGGACGCCGCAAGCTTCTTGTCCGCGGCACGCGGGCAAGAAGATGCAAGGCTGAACTGTTACCAATACGTGGTCAAAAAGACTCAGGGCTGAACTGTCACATATAAGGCAGCCAGGAATCCTCTGGCTGCCCGTAACTTTACAGACTTTGCGGCTGGTAATTACATTACATTAAAGTTTGTATCTTTGTATCCGGCAATGGTATCTGCCATTTCTGTTCCATATTCACTGGCAAAGTCCTTTAATACGCGGGCTCCGATTTCCATCCCGGACGCACCGAAAATTGCCGTCGCCACTTCATGAAAAGCCCAGTAAGCATGAGCACAATGGTATTCAAAAGGCCGGATTCCTTCCGGATTTTTCTCCAGCTTCATCTCAGGGCTAAGGCCTGAGTTTCGAATGGTCTGGATACAATAATCATGGTCATGAAGCGTCTGGGGCACCTCATAAACAATCTCCGGGTTGAAACCACGACAGATAGATGCGTCCAGAACGCTGCAATAGGCAAGTCCCGCATCCTTTAACCCCATTTTTGTAAACTGGTAATGCCAGGGGCAGACATGGATATGCATTTCATAGTCCGGTGCAACACTTGTCACGTCCACCTGGTTTACAATTCCAAGCTCTTTGGCCTCTTCTGTATTGAGCCATTCGCTGTAACGGCAGTAGTTCTCATAGTTCAGCTCTTTTCCGTCCCGGATTGCCCTCTGGGCCATACGGCGGCCCCTCTGGCCCCCGTAATATCTTGTTCCATGGATGAAAGCTTCTTTCCCGTGTTCACCAAAGGCCTCTGTCAGATAAACATAATATTTTGCCACGATAAAAGTGTGTGTCATTTCACTGAATCCCATACGTATTCCCCTTTCTTACTTAAATTCCCTGCCGCAGTATCCGCTGAGCTTTCCTGCGGGCAATGCGGCAAACACGAAAACTTTCTGAACTATTACAATTCTCCCAAAATATCAGACAGCTCTGCAAACTGAGACAGTGTCAGCGCCTCTCCGCGAATGGATTGCGGCAATCCCATTTTTTCGATGGCCGCCGCCACCTGCTCCTTGGAATAAGGCAGCTCCGGTGAATTACCAAGTCCGTTCTGAAGCGTCTTCCGTCTCTGGTTAAAAGAAGCGCGGATAATTTTAAACATCAGCTCCGGATTTTTTACCCGGACAGGCATTTCTCTGTGTCTGGTAAGCCGGATCACCGCAGACCCCACCCCTGGCCTTGGAATAAAGCAGTTCGGCGGTACATTGGCTACAATTTCCGGTCTGGCATAATACTGGACGGCCAGGGACAGAGCCCCATAGTCCTTGGAGCCGGGGCCCTCCTGCATCCGGTCTGCCACTTCCTTCTGAACCATGACTGTAATATTATCAATGGGAACGCTGCTCTCAAACAGCCCCATAATAATAGGCGTGGTAATATAATATGGAAGATTCGCCACCACCTTAATGGGATGTCCGCCATTATACTGTTCCGTCAGGGATTTTATGTCAACCTTTAAGATATCTTCATTGATGACAGTAACGTTTGTATATTCCTCTAAAGTCTCTTCCAGAATAGGAATCAGGTTTTTATCAATCTCCACTGCAATCACCTGTCTGGCATGCTCTGCCAGAAACTGGGTCATAGTTCCAATTCCGGGACCGATTTCCAGAACACAATCCTCTTTTGTAATCCCGGCAGCCGTAATAATTTTTTCCAGCACATGGGTATCAATAAGAAAATTCTGCCCGAATTTTTTCTGGAACACAAATTCATATTTTTGAATAATTTCTATGGTGTTTTTGGGATTTCCCAAACATTTTTTCATATAATTCTTCTCTCTATCTGCTTATGGGCAGCAGCTGCGGGAGCACAAAGTGCGAAGCAGCTGGCTTTCATTCCTGACAGCGCCTGCACGGACAGCCATAAATGGACCATGCCCATGTCTACGAAATATGGTAGCCCATGGAAGGAAAAAAGTCAACCAACAGCAAAATATTTTTCCGCCCCATTAGGCAAACAGGGGAATTTATGGTATAATGTCGCTAGACATTCGGTTCCCCCCGAATGATAAGATACAGAAAGGGAAAAGGAGGGATTTTATGAATTACGAAGGCCAGATCTGCCGCAGTCCCATGGAACGGTCTTCCTATATGCTGCCCGTGGCAGTAGGCTGCTCTTATAATCGATGCAGATTCTGCAATTTATTCAAGCATTTGCAATACCGGGAGCTTCCCATATCCCAAATTGAAGACGAGCTGCTTCGCGTTCAAAATCTGGGGGGAAATCCCCGGCAGGTTTTTTTAGGGGACGGCAATGCTTTCGGCTTAAAAACAGACCGTCTCCTGGCCATTTTAGACCTGGTACACAAATATTTCCCCAACTGTCAGTCTGTGAACATGGATGCCACCGTTACCAACATCCGGTTAAAAAGTGATAATGAGCTGAGCGCCCTTTTCGACGCAGGTGTCCGCCATCTGTATCTCGGTATTGAAAGCGGACTGGATGATGTATTGAAGCAGATGGAAAAGGACCATTCTCTGGAACAGGCCTATACACAGATTACCCGTCTGCAAAATGCAGGAATGATTTATGATGCCCATTTTATGACAGGAATTGCAGGAAGGGGACGGGGGCTTGAAAATGCAGAAGCCACTGCCGGGTTCTTTAACCGGACAAATCCCCGGCATGTGATCAATTTCTCTCTGTTTTTATCCCGCCGGACCCCCCTGTACCGTGATATTCAGGAAAAGAGCTTTCTTCCTGCTGATGAACTGGAAAATTTAAGGGAGGAACACCGGCTTTTAACGCTTCTTGAGGATGGCCCCATTTTATATGATGGGTTCCACGATTTTGTGGAATTCCGGGTGCGCGGCACACTTCCGGACGACAAACCAAAAATGCTCCAAAAATTGGAATCAGCCATCGAACAGTACACGGACAAACCCCCTCTCTATGCTTTTTTTGAAAATCCGTAAAGCTCCCTGGCATTTTCTGTGGTAAGCCGGATGATCTCCTCCGGCTCCATATTTTTTATCTCTGCCATGGCCTGCACCACATACGGGAGGTTTAAGGAGGAATTTCGTTTTCCCCGGTTGGGAACCGGAGCAAGATAGGGGCAGTCGGTCTCCAGCACCAGTCTGGATATGGGCGCGTATTTCGCTACTTCCCTTAATTTCTTCGCATTTTTGAAGGTCAGAACGCCGCCGATTCCCAGATAATATCCCATGTTCAAATATTCTCTGGCTATTTCCACACCATAAGAAAAACAGTGAATGACTCCTTTGGTGACACCGTTATGTTCTGACTTCATGATATCTAAGGTGTCTTTAGCCGCATCCCGGCTGTGAATAATCACCGGGAGCTTTGTCTCCCCGGACAAGGCAAGCTGCCTTACAAACCATTTTTTCTGTATCTCTCTCTCCGGCTGATCCCAATAATAATCAAGGCCGATTTCCCCTACGGCCACGATTTTTTCATTTTCCAAAGCTTTTTTCAGCCACTCCATATGGCCTTCTGTAAGTTCGGCTGTCTCATTAGGATGTACTCCCAATGCTCCATAAATGAAAGAATGGGCCTGTGTCAGTTCAAGTGTTGTCTTACAGGATAAAATACTGGCACCCACATTGATTACACAGCCAATTCCACTTTCTTTCAGACGGCCAATCAACTCTTCTCTGTCATCATCAAATGCCTCATCATCATAATGGGCATGGGTATCAAAAATGTATTCCATGAATCACTACTCCTGCTCCATAAAAAATCAGTAAATGGAATGGATAAAAGAAATATGGAAAATATCCCAGATTCCTTCCCCGTTCCCCATTGTAACGGTTAAGGAAAAACAGCGCCGCACATGCAGTGCCCCCGTAGAAAACGCCTTCCGCCAGCATCAAAGTCACCGCCCCCGCAATCGTCCGTTCCTTAGGACAGTTTCGGAACCAGTACATGGCCAGAATAAACAGCATCCCAGAGGCTCCGTAATCAGCCCGGAAAATTTCTGCAAGGGCCATTCCGGCGGTAGCCATGAAAATGGCAGAAGCAGGAACCGAAGCTGTGAAAACAGCAGATGGATCATTTTCAGAGGAAGCATCCGTCTTTTGGTATGCAGAAAGTCCCTTCAGACATAAAAGAGCAATGGCCAGCAGCACCAGTGTATTCTGTGCTCTTATCCAGAAAATCCTTCCCGAAACTACCAGATTAAAGGGAATCTCCGAAATTACTGCAAGTCCCAGAACCCGCAGAAAATAGGCTCTCTGGTTTCTTGTATGCAAAAAACCCTGTACCAGCAGAAAACCATAGAGAGGAAAAGCCATCCGCCCCACAAGGCGCATGGCTATCCCCACTTTGCTCCAAACAGGGTCCGTTCCATAACCATACATATAAATCCAGGCTACGGCCATATGATCTATGGCCATGGTCCCCATCGCAATCATTTTCAAATCTGCAGACGTGAAATGCGCCTTCAATTTAGCATACCTCAGAACCGGGCTTCACATCTCTTTCCGGAGTCATCAGGGACAGATTTCCCTCATCATCTTCGGCGCAGAGAATCATTCCCTCGGAAACGATTCCTGCCAGGGTTGCAGGTTTTAAGTTGGTTACCACCATGACTTTTTTTCCCACCATCTGGTCTGGCTTGTACCAGGCTTTAATTCCGCTTACGATCTGTTTTACCTCAGAGCCTATTTTAACCTGGGAGCAGAGAAGTTTTTTAGATTTTTTCACTTCTTCGCATTTTATGATTTTTCCGATCCGGAACTGGAGCTTTGCGAAATCCTCATAGGTAATTTCCGGCTTCTTTTCCACATCAACCACTTTCTCCTCTTCTTCCTTCTTCTCTTCCCCTCCGGCATCCTTTGCAAGAGCGTCTCCCATGGCTTCCACCTTTTCCAGAACCTCATTGACATCCATACGTGCAAAGAGAATCTCCGGCTTCTCCGTCACCTTATTTCCATTGGGATACAGACCAAACTGCTCCATGTCCTCCAGACTCCGTTTCACGGTATTCAACTGTGCCAGAATCTTCCCGGAAGTCTTTGGCATAAAGGAAGCAAGCAGAGAAGCTCCGATGGTAATGGACTCCGTCAGGTTATAAAGGACCGTGGCCAGGCGGTCCTTCTTTTCCTCATCTTTTGCAAGGGCCCAGGGTGTGGTTTCATCGATGTATTTATTGCTGCGGCGGAAAATTCCAAAGATTTCCGTGATAGCATCTGCCACGCGAAGCTTATTCATCTTATCGTCGGTTTTCTTTACGGCTTCTAAAACAGTATTCTTTAAATCCGCGTCTACATCTTCGCAGATTCCCTTATTTTCCACAATACCGCCAAAATATTTATTGGTCATGGAAACGGTGCGGTTTACCAGGTTTCCGAGAATATTTGCAAGATCGGAATTCATGCGCTCTACCATCAGTTCCCAGGAAATTACACCATCGTTTTCAAAGGGCATCTCATGAAGTACAAAATAACGGACTGCATCCACGCCAAAGAAATCCACCAGCGTATCGGCATAGAGGACATTCCCCTTAGATTTACTCATTTTTCCGTCTCCCTGTAAAAGCCACGGATGGCCAAACACCTGCTTGGGAAGCGGAAGATCAAGAGCCATGAGGAAAATGGGCCAGTAAATGGTATGGAAGCGGATAATATCCTTTCCAATCAGGTGCAGATCAGCGGGCCAGTGCTTTTTAAACATTTCACTATGATTCCCGTCACAGTCATATCCGATTCCGGTAATATAATTGGTCAGAGCATCCAGCCACACATAGGTTACATGCCTTGGGTCAAAGTCAACGGGAATTCCCCACTTAAAGGATGTTCTGGAAACGCAGAGATCCTGGAGTCCCGGAAGCAGGAAATTGTTCATCATCTCGTTTTTTCTGGAAACCGGCTGAATAAATTCCGGATGTTCGTTAATATGGTCAATCAGCCTCTGAGCGTATTTGCTCATACGGAAAAAGTAGGCTTCCTCTTTTGCCGGCTGTACAGGGCCTCCGCAGTCCGGGCATTTTCCGTCCACCACCTGGGATGCAGTCCAGAAAGACTCACAGGGAGTACAGTAAAGCCCCTCATAATTGCCCTTATAAATATCGCCCTGATCATAGAGCTTTTTAAAAATTTTCTGCACCTGCTTTTCATGGTACTCATCGGTGGTACGGATAAATTTATCATAAGATGTATCCATCAAATCCCAGATATCCTTAATTTCTCCGGCCACATGATCCACAAACTCCTTCGGGGTGATTCCGGCTTCGGCCGCTTTCAGCTCAATTTTCTGGCCATGCTCATCGGTTCCGGTCTGGAAATATACATCGTATCCCTGCTCTCTTTTATAGCGGGCAATGGCATCGGCCAGAACAATCTCATATGTGTTGCCGATATGCGGCTTACCGGATGTATACGCAATGGCTGTGGAAATGTAATATGGTTTTTTACAGTTCTTGCACATGTTTTTCCTCCTTTTTAATACAAAAAAAGCCCGTCTTTTACTTAAAGACGAGTTTCCCCCGTGTTACCACTTTAATTTGGCGATCCTTCACAGGATCCCCCTCACCGGCTGCTGCCCTTTTTCAGGGATTACAGTCTGACGCGCTAACGGGCGCTTCCGGCACAGCTTAAACTTCCCGTTCAGAGAAATCCGTTCGGATTCTTCGGCTGCGCGGCTCCGGGACCATCTTCTGTAAGGCTTCGGCTCCCCGCTCTCACCATCCGGAGTCTCTTTCAGCTTCCCTCTTACCTACTCTTCCCTTCCATGCCTTTTTCTATAATTATGTCCCTAGTCTATCCTCTTCGGAAACTTTTGTCAAGAGGTCTTCTTCCGTTTTTCACGTTTACTGTAACAGTTCAGTCTTGCGTCTTCTTGCCTGCGTACCGCGGACAAGAAGCATTGGGCATCCCCCCGATGTGGAAAGCCGGACGAAAACTGCCTTACAGGCAAGCCTGATGTGTGCTTTCGTTTGGTTTTTCCCGCCCTATGAACTGTATAACGGTATATCTTCAGGATGAAACTCATATATTGGCGGTATATGGCCGCCGTCCGGATACCGCCGGCACTGATCTTAGGGAGGCAGATTTATGAACTATTTTAACAGAAAAAAGGCCGCCGTCTGTGCTGCCCTCATGGGACTCACCATTTTTCTTTCCGCCTGCGGATATGAGCGCATCGGAATTTCAAAATTCCAGGGGGAAACCGGAGAATTCTATTCCTCTGGATCCGTGGATACAGCCCCGGAGTCCGGCGCAAAATCCCAAACATCTCCGGCTGCAGACCCCCTTACCGATGTACAAAAGGAGTTTGAGGAATTCTGCCGGACTGTATTCTGTGAGGAAATGTCAGAAGCCAGTACTCTGGATATGCATTATACCCTCCTCCATCCGGAAGTCTATGGGATTGAAGCAAAAGAGACATCCCTCGGCTCTTATAACCTGACAGAAATGATAAAAGACAATGATTCCATCCGGGATTTAAAAACCCGCCTTATGGCCTTTGACCGTGGTCCCCTTACTGCCGCGCAGACCCTTGTGTATGATACTCTCCTTACCATTCTGGATACCTCTCTGATGGCAGAAGGACTGGAACTTTATGAGCAGCCCCTGGCTCCTACCATCGGCATCCAGGCACAGCTTCCCATTTTGCTTGCGGAATATTCTTTCCATTCCTTAACGGACGTGGAGGATTATCTGGCCCTTTTGTCCCAGATAGATTCCTATTATGACCAGATTCTTACCTTTGAAAATCAGAAAGCCGATGCCGGCCTCGGTCCCTCCGATGCCTCCATTGACCAGATTCTTACCTCCTGTAAAAGTTACCTCATTGACCCGGAAAATAACTTTCTCACAGAAACTTTTTATACCCGGCTGGATGCTCTTTCGGAAACCGTTCCCCTTACGGACGACCAGCGGGCGGACTTAGACGCCCGTCACCGCGCGGCCATAAAGGAGCACTTCATCCCTGCCTATGAATCCCTGATCTCCGGGATTTCCGCCCTTAAAGGGCGCGGCCTCAATGAGGGCGGCCTCTCCGGCTTTAAGGATGGAAAACGATATTATGAATACCTTGTAAAAAGCGGCCCTGGTGTTTCTTATTCTGTCCCGGAATTAAAGGCAGCGCTGTCCAGACAAATGGAAAAAGATTATGAGGCCATCGGTAAAATTCTTTCCGAAAATCCATCTCTGGATTTAGAACATGCCTCTTTTTCCCTGTCCGACCCGGAGGAAATTCTCTCCGACCTGAAATCACAGATGGCCTCTGATTTTCCGTCATTATCCGAATGTGGATATGAAGTTCGCTATGTCCCTTCTTATCTGGAATCTTCCTTAAGCCCTGCTTTTTACCTGACTGCTCCGCTTGATGATGTAAACCAGAACGTGATTTATATTAATAATGGCTTTTCAGACAGCACTGACAGCCTGTACACTACTCTGGCCCATGAGGGATTTCCCGGACATTTATATCAGACTGTTTATAACCGTACCCATGCGGCTACCCCCCTGATGTCCATTCTAAGCTGCTCCGGGGCCAACGAGGGCTGGGCCACCTATGTAGAAAACTATGCCTGTACCTTTGACAACGGACTCCCGAAGGCTGTCGGCGAATACCGGGCCCACATCCGGTCTTTTTCCCTGTGTGTCCATGGACTTTTAGACATCGGCATCAACTATGACGGCTGGACGAAGGAACAGGCAAAGGGATTTATCACCGCCTGCTTCCGGGCAGATGATGATACGGTCAATGAGTTGTGGCAGGTGATGATCGACAATCCTGCCAATTATCTGGAGTACTGCGGCGGATATGTCGAGTATATGGAAATCCGTGAACAGGCGGAAATTGCCCTGGGAAAAGATTTCTCTCCGATGGAATTTCACACGCTGCTCCTGGAGCTGGGCCCGGTTCCCTTTTCCGTTACCAGGGAATTTGTTTCCCGGTGGATTTCTCAAAAGGCGGCTTGAATATCTTCCTCCTGGACTTTATAATAATGATATGATCTGCAAAGCATTGAACAGGAGCCATTTTTCGTAGAAAAATGAGAGGATTTGAGGTGTTTTAGAATTGCGGGAGCACGCAGTGCAAAGCAGCCTGTGGTATCACTGGGGGCAAAAGGTACCTGGAATCCTTTATGATACCGCGGATTGCCCTGCACCAAGAGCTCCTGTCTGGGGTAAACGGATGCAGCCTGCAACCGGAAAAGAGCAACGGATTGCCCCATGCAAAATGCTCCTGTCCGGTGTTTTTACGGGTACGGAACGATTACAAAAGAGCTTATGAGGAGGTATCACCATGAATGAAGTAATGAATGCAATTTTAACAAGGAGAAGCATCCGCAAATTTACGGACGCTCCAATTCCAAAGGAGATTTTAAAAGATATTTTAGACGCTGCACTCCATGCCCCCAGCGGCAAGGCCATGCAAACCTGGCAGTTCACAATGATTACCAACAAAGACATGATTTCCAGACTCATTGAGGCCATTGGAAAAGAACTGGGCCGTGACGGATATGATATGTATCATCCCACTGCAATTCTCATGACGTCAAATGTCACAAACGGTACCTGGAGCAGAGAAGATAACGCCTGTGCCCTGGAAAATGCCTTTCTGGCTGCCCACTCCCACGGTGTCGGATCCGTATGGATTAATCAAATGCTGGAAATCTGTGATGCGCCGGCCATCCGCACCCTTTTAGATGAGCTGGGAGTCCCCGCCGGGCATACCGTATACGGAATGGCCGCCCTTGGATATGCGGCCCCCGACGCTCCCGTAAGACCAATGGAGCGGATTGGAAAGGTGGTTTATGTAGAGTAAAGAAGAATCCCTCAACTGTATTTCAGTACGGTTGGGGGATTCGTTTATTGTCCACATGGATTTATGTAAAAAGCGTATCCGGGAACCAATTGAGATTTATGGACAAAATGAAATTATGGAGATAACTCGAGACAAATTAAAAATTCGAAATGTTGCAAGCCGGTTATTTTCAGTTCCAACAGAATTATTAGAAAAGATACAGAGTGCTCATGATGCACTTATAGAAAATAGCTCTGTGATTTCAGATATTGAACAACAGTTTAAAGCAACAGACCATTCTTTAGAAGAATTACCAACAATTGAAGCTAAACTAAAATATTACACAGAAGCCGGTTTAGATGATAAACTAGAACTTTTAAAAGGTTGTCTTCTGAAGAAGGTCAATTCAATGCACTTCAAAAGTCATTACCACTTAAAGTGACTCATTTTCCCGAGATAATGGCTGGGGAATATAAAAATCCAGAATTAGTAGCAATCGCAAAGGAAATAGAAATATTTAACCTAAATTATTCACGGCACAGCCGTGAAAGTGGCTGAAAGCCACATAGTTACTGTGTTTTAACTGAATATTGC
>ERZ808046.906-NODE-906-length-17228-cov-7.743805_pt1 | contig 17228 bp, 22 predicted proteins | sample MGYA00380196_ERZ808046 | MGnify/ENA primary metagenome ERZ808046 (study PRJEB31490, sample SAMN06133421) | mouse gut metagenome | isolation source: Z6_2 | host: mice | place: China: Chengdu | collected 2015-05 ...
ATATAAAGCAGTGATTTTGTCGTTATTCAGTTTTGCCCTTTTCATTTTGTCCTCCTTGATGAAAAGGGACTTCCTCTTAACTCATATTATACTATATTCCCTTTTCCGTTTCCAGTGCTAATTGGCTTTGTTTTCCGCTATTTCCTTAACCTTTTTTGTTATCTGTTCCTCGGCTATCCGCTTGAATACCGTTTCCATTTTTTCAGTGCCTACATAATGCCTTTCCACGATTATTTTTGTGGGTGGGTGCTGTTGGGTGGTTCTTTGTCCTGTCTTGCTGTTTTTGCTCATAAATCTACTCCTTTACATGAAAATAGAGCGTATAGATTTGTTTTCTATACGCTCTGACGCTGTGTTACTTATTCTGTTGTGATTGTGGCATTGTTTAACTGGTAATCAAGTTTTTTAAAGTTTCTTTTTCATACAAATGGATTCTTCCATATTAACATATTGTCCATAATTTGGTATAACTTTATAGCCAATTTTTCTATATAATGCCATAGCTGATACAAGAGGTTCTCCAGATTCTAGAATAAAATACTTAAATCCTTTTTCACGTGCCCGTTGTTCAAGCATTTTCATAAGCTCATTCGATATTCCTTGTCCACGATATTCTTCTTTTACAAATACCCTTTTTACTTCTGCATTTTCATCATCATATTTTTTGAAACTTGCACTACCTACAGGAATATCATTGTCATACGCTATGACAACATCATGAATATCATCTAATTTGTTGTATTGAATGTATTCCGCTCTATTTTCTTCACCGCCCACAAGTTCATTTAAAAATTCATCTAATCCATGACACAATTCAATAAAATCCTTATTATGTCCGTCTGTATATTCAAATTTCATAGTATATCTTCCTCCATAGTTTTCAATTAGCTAAAATTTTACCACAATCACATTGATATTGCTATCACATTTTCATTAAATTATTATAATCACAATTCCTCCCTCCGTTTTGCTTTGCCTTGTTGTTTGTTTTGCTGTCGGCTCTCGTTCTGAAGCTCCCTTTCAAGGTTCTTCTTGTTATAGCTGATTACCTCGGCATATGCTAACTCTGTGGCAGTCTTGGTCTGCTCTTTGCTGATACTGTCATACTCCGATTGCAAGGACTGTATCTCGTCTTTCCACTGTTTCGGCGTTATCTTCTCGCCGTTCTGTAAAAGGCTCTGCATACGCTCCTTTAATTCGGGGTACTTCGATAAGCTGTCCTTATTCTCCTTATCGTATTTGATTTTCGCAAGTCCTTTGAGTGACTGGCTCTCCTTATAGGTGGCTTGGATTGGCGCATACAGGGCATACATTTTTGACAGTTCCTTTAATCGGTTTAATTTCTGCCCTTTTGAAAGATGTACCGTTTCAAGCTGTTGGTATTTCTGTTCCTTATCCGCTGTGAAGTTCGCAAGGCTCTCAAAGCTGTCTATCTTCCTTGTCGTGATGAATTTCTCTGCATTGTCGGCTGACTGCAAGGCGCTTCTGTCGGATATTCTTCTTAGGTGCTTTCCACTGACAATCGGCAAGTCAAGTCTGCCTTTACGCTCCCTCACTTTTGCAATCATTTCCATGACTTCATTCTTCACGCTGACCGCCGCATTTTTAATCTGCGTACTTTTGTACGTTGCGTACTGTGCGCTGTGAAGTTCCTGCTTGGCAAGCATGAGCATTTCTTTCGCCTGTTCCAACAGCATATTGTTCTTGATGATTTCCCGATTGATGTTTCCCCTCTCGGTCTGTATTCCCTTGCGCTCTAAAGCGTTGGCAATCGCCCCGATATGGATAGTTGGCTCTCGGTCAATTCCCTGTTCCTTAAAAGAACGGTGTTCCCAATGTACCGCAATCCCTAACTGCTCATTGGCGGCATTGATTGTGTCGGCTAAATCCTTGCGCCACATTTTAGCGTTTTCCTTACTGTTCCAGTCGGTGCTGTCGGCGGTGTGGCATTTCCATTGTTTCCTGTTCCGCTTGTCAACTTTCTGCTGACCTGTCTTTTTGTCAATCACTGGTATCTTTTCGCCGTTCTCGTCAAGGTCATAGATTTTCTTCTGTTTCGCTCCCCATTCCCCGTTTTCAGTGATAGGGCGCATGGTAAGCAAAACATGGATATGGAGATTGCGCTGTCCTTTATCGTTCTCGCTGTCATGGATTGCCCAGTCAGCGCACATACCTTTATCAACAAAATTCCTCTGAACGTAATCCCTCACAACTTCCTCTGCAAATTCGTAACTCCATTCGTTGGGGAGTGACGCTTTTAACATTCTTGCAAGCTGTGATTTCTGCCCTTTCTCTGACAGTTCAACAGCGTTCCATAAAGTGACTCGGTCTGCATACTCTTTGGGCGCATTGGGCGGGAGAGTGATTTCACTATGGACTAAATCCTCATGGTATTTCGGGCGGTAGGTCTGCCCGTCAAACTCGCTGACAAGAACACTCCTGCTGATATAGGACGCTTTCTCAACTGCCGACTGCCCCTTGCTCCGCTTGACTATGGAAAAACGTGTGCTTGCCTGTTTCGTGACATTACCCATACGCAACACCTACATTCTGCCAATAGGGTAGTGGGGTGCATGAATAGACTTTGTGGGCAGATAAAAGCCGCACTTTGGCTTTTGTCTGAACGCAAAGTTCACTAAAGGGTAGCAAGCGTAGCTTGCGAAGGGGAATTGTCGTTTCCCCTTTTGGCTGCCGCAAGGCAGACAACGCCCTCCGCAGGAGTCCATGCAAGTGAAACTTGCCCCTCGGAGAGCGCACATACCACCTCTGGTGGTATATCTGTGCGCACCCTGTAAACAGGGTGAATACGTTACCTCCGCTTTCCAGTGTCCTCGCCTTTGTCATTCCGTACCGCCCTCGCTTTCATTTTCGGCATTGGGGAGAGTGGATTGTGGGGGAGTGGTTTCTCTGCTTTCTGCCTTGATTTTAGAGATAATCTGCTGACACTCCCTTGTCTGCAAGGCAACCGATAAGATACGGTTTAACTCGCCCTCGTCATAGCGGTAGCAGTCGGGGAAATACTTCACGATAATACCGCCCATGATGTACTTGTGGTGGTTCTCAGCTTTGTGTTTCTTCTCGTTCTGCTTTTTCTTTTCATTGGCTACACGCTGTTTTGCCTGTTCCAATGCCTGTAATGCTTTCTCTAAGTTTTTGCTTGCGTCATTCTTGCTCTCAATCATTTCCGATACCTCGTTCTTTCTGTGCTGTGTTGATAGTTTTTGAAAATAAAAAAGGTAGCTGATTGTCTGTTAAGATAACCGCTACCTAAAGGTAAACAATATTCAGTTTTTATGTTTAATTCTGTTCCCAACAAACAAGAGGTTTGCACCAATATCAATTATCCATATCCAGATTAAATCTTATGATATTGTTCGTTTTCCGATTAGCAAAAATCTCTCCGTAACCAGTTGTAAGATTATACAGAACACTCCATTGTAGTTTGTCTATATTTCCATCAAAAATACCGACATCAGCCAATAATTGAACTGCCTGACCTTCCTCAAGTATACCGTTATTCGCTTCTATCGCATTTTGCACTTTATCATAGCGTTCAAATTCAGTCCCTCCTTCTCCGATATTCAAACCGTCATAGGCAATAAAATTAGAAGCAATTTGATATTCGTCCTCCGCTTCAACGACACAAAGCTCTTGATTTACATATTCCACAATGACAGAATGCCCACTTGCATCAGCAATTAAATAATGGCAATCAATACCTCCAGAAAAATATATATTATATTGTTTTAACAATTCAATGGCTTCTTCCACTGTAGCCGCTTTATCAAGTACAAGCCGCATTGCTGTGGTTGTATTTAATGTTATATTGTCGGGATTATATGGGGCTTCCGCTTCTAGCACTGAAAGCGTAGCAATCGCAAGCCCTTTCTCATTCATTCCGTCAAAGGGAAGAAATGGTGCGGCTAATGTCAGGAAATCATCAAAAAGAGAACCACTTGGTAAATTGTCCTCAGAATATCCTGCAAAAGAAAGATTGACGGTGGAAACCGAAGCATATCCATTATTAGGTGCAGTGTAAAGTTGTAAAGACGGGGCATATAAATAATCAAAATTTCTTCCAAACAAAATATCGCCATTCTCATTTTTTACGACAAAAGCTGTGCAGCCGTCTCCTGTAACACCCAAATTTATTGGCAGTCCTTTCAACAACTTTTTTGTTACAAATGCTTCAATGTCCGCATCATTTTCAGCACCAATTTCCAGAAAGTCATCAAATCCATAATCGCCATAATAGGTCATTTGATACATTCCGTAATCATCAACCTTTTTCAATGACATAAGAGAGCGCAATTCATTTCTAAACAATACAAGTGCTGCGATTATAATAATCAACAAAGCTATTCCTATACCTACTATAACCCGAAGAACAATTTTCTTTTTTTGTTTCATATTTACCTCACTCCATAATTTCAATTTGTTTAATTATCCAACGCTGTTATTTTACCATAAGCACATACATAATTCCATTAATTTTGCTTAATCTCCCTTTGCCTTATTCTTTGCAATCATCATCTGCCTTGCCCGTTCCCTCTGCTCTGTGCTGACCGCCCTCGGCTTGCGGTAGCTGACGTGTGATTTCGGAAAGGAATAGGTTTTAGATACCTCGTCCTGCCCTGTCAATCTGTATATGTCGGGAAAGTCTGCAACAAGCGTGTCAAGTTTCCGCATGACCGCCTTATCCCTTGTATAGAGGGTGGCAGTCTGTTCTCCTGCATTATAATTGAGAATACTTTCCTGCTCGTATCGTGAAAGTTTCATAGTACCATATCCCACTTTCCTTTGCTGTGGGTTCTGTGCTGTTTTCCCTCGGCAACTGTCGGCTGTTTTGCCTGTTCCTTTGCTTTGGCTAATCTTGTCTTTATGGAATGGTCATGCTCGGTCAGTTTCCGTCTTTTGGTGGTGGCTGTCAGTTCCGCACACGTTTCATCTGACAGGGCATTTAATTTCTTCAATGTGTCGCTTACAATCTGCTTTGTATCGCTGTCCTTTACCTGCGGAAGAATAGCGGATAAACTGGCGCACGTTTCCGCTTTGTTCTGCTCCCCAAACTGATAAATTAAGTTGATTTCATCAGCGTTAAAAGGTATCTGAAAATTTGCGCCCTCACATAAACGCTCCACGCCCATGCACTTAGGGAGATTTCCTGTCAGTTCGTAATTATCCCTTGCTGTGATTGTTCCATGATTGTCGGTCTGCCTTACCTCGACTTCGCACTGGCTTTTCTGCTCCAACACAAGCCACTGGTATTTGTCGCTTTCTTTGGTGAATACGGTTTGATGCGCATTGGAGTGTGTCCTGCTATGGATATATTTGTCTGTGGTGCTGTAATAGTCCAAAATCTGCTGTTCCTGCTTTTTATTCATGGTCTTTGCCCTCCTGTGATATGGATTGATTGATATGATTGGTTGGTTTCGGTGCTGATATATGGTTTTCTTCCGTTAATTGTCGGGAGATTGGATTGCGGAATACTGTTGTTGGGTATTTCTCCGCCTGTGGGAATAGGGGGTTATTTCTTACGGTAATTACCACATGAAAAAAAGCTATAACCGTTACTGTCATAGCCTTTAAGGATTGAGGAAGTCCCTTTTTTATTTATATTTGTTTTGTCACCCCTCCGCACTATCCAACATCGGTGGCCTCCACGATGGAGGCGACATCCTCCCGGCCCATCAGTTCCTTCAAAATCTGGAACTGCTTTTTCGTGGACGGGGATACCTGATACCGCCACTTCTCCGGCAGGATGGGCAGGTCCTCCAGCCGCCACTTGACGTAGGTCTCGTCATAAGCCTCCGGCTGGGCCAGTTCCACCAGGTGGCCGACACACCAGCTCACGAGATACCCGTCGCCCTCCAGATAGCCGTCACACCGCTTCGAGGCGCCCAGCACCTTGCCGATGCTCTGCGCCACCGAGGGCTTCTCACAGATCACGAGTTTGCTCATAGGCAGTCGCTCCTTTCTTTGTTTTGGGTAAAAAAATAAGCGGCCTGCCATACGCAAACCGCTTGTGCAAGTCCCATTCAGTTGCACCGCTTTGTCTCGTCCGCCGCAATGCCCACATAATGGAGCGCAGCCTTGTCCGCTTTCAGCCGGTTCACTTCCTTGTTGACCAGATGCGTCTTGAGCTGCCCGGTACACCAGCGGACACGGATGCCGGGCCAACCATTCCCATAAGGCGGGATGCCAAATCTTGCCCGGTTCTCAAGGCTGGACTTCCTCTGCTTCGGCTCCTCGAACATCATCCACTCAAAGCCCTTACAGGCGGGCGCTGTTCCGTACAGGGAGGGAACGCCCGGACATGGAAAAAGCCCCCGCAGAGGGGGCTTTACGGCGTGACGCTCATCCGTCCGCGTCGATCACTTCAAATTCGTCCTTCGCTCGCAGCTTCAGCCGGTGGTCCAGGAACTTCTCAATGTCAAAGCGGTTCTTTTCGTCACAGTCCGCCGTGTACTGGAAATTGGGGTGCTTCGTCAGGTCGTACTTGTCCGACAGGAACGGCCTCACGCCCCGGAGCTGGAGGATGCACTTGCCGCCGTCCAGCACCGCCAGCTCGTCCACGCTGGCTAACTCTATGCAACATTGTCAAGTGAAGAATTCATTCTTTTTGCTTTTCATACACGGAATCTTGTAAATGTTCTATAAATGTGCTAAACTGAACACAATAACAAATCGGGATTTTTGGAGGGCATATGTCTGGTTTCGGAATGTTTTCATGGTTCAGTTATCAATTACCCATACAGCAACGATTGCAAATGATAAGGAGTGCAGGATTTGATGCGGTATCTCTTTGGTGGGGGGATGAATTGCAGGACAAAAATAGTCAACCTGAAATGGCAAGAAAATTGGGACTTGATATTGACTATGTTCATGCACCATGCAACAATCCTAATGATTTATGGATAGATGGATTGAATGGTGACGATTATCTTCGTATAATCGCATCGTGTATTAGCGATTGTGAACATTACAATATCCCGACAGTTGTTATGCATATTACACGCTTATCCTCGAAACCCAAGGTTACACAAATTGGTTTAGAGCGAATGAAAAGATTGGTAGATTTTTCTGAAAAAAAGAAGATAAACCTGGCTCTTGAAAATCTGGATAGTATACAGCATCTTGATTATATTTATGAAAATATAAAATCAGAGTATTTAGGTTTTTGCTATGACAGCGGACACGAATACTTTAATCATCGAGATGCTGATTGTTTATCGCGATATGGTAATAAATTATTTGCGGTACACTTGGATGATAATTGCGGAGATGATGATACACATCTACTCCCTTATGATGGTGACATAAATTGGGATATAATAAAACAGAAGCTAAAAAAATGCAACGACCTTAGATATTTGACTTTGGAGGTAGATTTTAACCGCAATCATAAAAAAAGTTCATTGTACAAAGACTTATCGGCAAATGAGTTTGTGGCATTAGCATACAAGAGGATATTATTACTAAAATAGATAAATTCCAGTTTATCTCGGAAGCCGGAGAATAGGGAACCCGACTTCTTTTTCGTGTACGGGCAAAAAGAAAACCCTTCCCCCGGAAAGAGGGAAGGGCATTGCCATTATTCTGTTACCGCCGGTATCTCCCCGACAAAGTTATAAATGATTTTGATTTTCTGAAACTTCTCCCCGTCAACCTTTTTCACCTCACCCACCAGAATCCGGCTGATAAGGCGGTTTAAGATACCCTCGTCCAGTTCCCGGACTGCGGCGTACTGCCGGATTTCCCGGATAAAGGTGCGGACATCACTTATCCTGCTTCGTTCATTTTGCCGTGACGGTCTTCTGGTGATCCAGGTCGCTGATAACGGAATCGGTATGGATGAAATAACCCTGAACTGGGTGACAGAACAAATGAGACAGGCGTCGGCAGTACCGGCTGCACAGCACACAAACGGCTCTGTACGTTCCGAAAAATCCGGAACGACAGAGCCGGCAATTACCCCTTACAGCATCGGGCTGTCCAATATTTACCGCCGTATGAAACTGGCTTTCGGGGAACAGGCAGACATCCTGATCCGTTCCAAAGAAAATCACTACACCGTGATCGAGGTCATCGTCCCTCCTGAAAACAGGCTTCTCTGACCTGCCTGCGATACAACTCCGGAGAACTTCCGACATCTGTTTTGAAATGTTTGCCAAAGTGGGAGTAATCCCTGTAACCGCAGCGCCACGCCACCTCCGGCAAAGAAAGTGTCGTCTCAGCCAGGAGTCTTTTTGCAAAGTTGAGACGGATCTTTTTCAGAAAACCGAGAACCGTATCCCCGGACTGTTTCTTAAATACGTCGCAGCAGTAGGTCTTCGTAATAAAAAAGTTCTGTGCCAGCTGTTCCAGAGATATATCCTCGCTCAGATGTTCGAACAGATATAGTTGAATATCCGCTGCTGACACTTCGGATTTACCGCGTTCCTGTGCACTGCAAAACCGAAAACCACCCTGCAGCGAGGCAAAAGCGGAACGCAGCATGAATGCCGCATCACTACAGTCCGGCATACCGATGCTGATACCGATCCTGGCAGGATATTCCGGCAGGATCCTGTCAGTCAGAATACCGACGCAATCCTCTGTCTCAATTTCGCGCCACAGTGTCTCGCCGCCGCATTTTGACGGCAGGTGATCCCTGCGAAATGCCAGAAGAAGATAGCAGCTCCTTCCCCTGCTCTGATATGCCGGAAAGACCGGATTCTTTTTGTCGATCCGAAGCGGCTGCTCTTCTTTCCTTTTCTGTCTTTGGTCGAGTTTATTTCTCATACACCCGGCCGCTTTTAGAAATTCTTCTTCCGATAAAGGTTTCAATACATAATCAAGTGCCGCAAGCCGGATAGCCTCTCTTGCCATTTCAAAATCTGAATACGCGCTCACGACAAAGAATTCCGTTTGAGGCCGTATTTTACGAATCTTCTCCAAAAGCTCGATCCCGGTCATATCCGGTATCCGTATATCTGTAACGACTGCATCCGGACTCAGATTCTCCGCCTGTTCCAGCGCCTCGGTTCCGCTGCTGCAGCTTGCCACGACGGTGAAACCCTCTGCGTTCCAGTCAATGATTTCCTCCATCCCAAGCAGCGCCAGAGGCTCGTCGTCCACCAGCATAATTTTATACATCCCTGCGTTACCTCTTCTCTGACTTGTGCCCATTTCACGAAACGTTTATACCAGGTTTGATACGGGACACATGTATGTATACAGGCTCAGTATATCAAAAAGCCGATGGACAGTCAAACCGATCCCTGTTTTCGTTTTCTGAACTCTGTGGCCGGACCCTGTTTCTCCTCATTTTATCGTTTTGGACATCACGACTGTATTTTCTGCTAATTTCTCTATTTCTTTAAACCCGTATTTTTCATAAACCCAATATGGATTAAAACCATCGGCCCAATCATAAATTCCAATTCCTTCAATCCGTTTGCGGCTAAACAGCGGGAATACTTCCGTCAGCTGCTGCATCAGCAGATCGATCATATCAATCCGTGGAATACCATAACCTACTTCATAACAGCCGATTGACAGATATGTACTGTCATCTCCTGTTGTGCCGGTCATATAACCATATTTTCTCAAAATCTCCCGGGGCATTACTTCCAGTAATCCAATGACGGAATCTTTGTATTTTGCATAAACGCCTGCTGTCTTTTCCCTGCTCCAGATTTCGGAAAATACCTGCGATTTTATCGCCATGCACTCTTTGTGAAATTGTTCGGGCGGATTTCCAAACGGGTAATTACACAGGCACATTGTCATCTCTTCCATGTAATTCTCCTGGTTGATCGGGTGGAAAGAGATTTCTCCGGATCTGAACGCATTGTTCAGCTGCAGGCTTGTAATTGCAGGAAATGTCATTACCTCTTTGTCAATTTTCTGTTTGACCGATGCCTGAATGCCTAAACTTTCATATATTCTGTCACAATGCAGCGGAACAGAATCAATCCTGTTTTCACAATAAAAAATGTCAATAAAGCAGTTTTCTCCCTTTTTAAACTTACTCTTTAATCTCTGCGGACAGTGGTCAAATGAAAACAGCCTGATCTGCACATCTGTTCCTTCAAGCCATTGTCTCAGCTTCCCGATCATTGCACCGGTGGCCTCGCAAAGAGGCGAATAAACGACCTCGATTATCTGCATTTTCTTTTGCTCCCAGAATAATTACTGTTTTATTTCGAGACAAAATGTACGATCTCGTTATTGTCATTTAAAATATGCGGTATCAACTCCAGTGGGTATACCTTTAATCCATTCTTTAATCTTTCCAGCGGAACCCAGCAAAAATCCAAATCGATTCTTTCGTGATCCAAAACATCATATCCGTGGAAAATCCCGTCTAATGGGATATCCTGCTCATTCATCAGATGAACTTTATAATACATACAGGTTTGGTGACATGGTTTTTGTCCCCAGTGAAAAAAGATTTCGCCGACAGCAAATAAGCGGTCTATTCCTATTTCTGCATGAATTTCTTCTTCAAATTCCCGCTTCAATGTTTCAGCAGTTGTTTCAAAGCAGGATACATGGCCCCCGATAATCGAGTGATAATCATTCCTGGGTTTTTGCAGCAGTATTTTATCGTTTCTGATCAGCAATCCGCCTACTCTGTATGAAAATATAAATTCATCTGTCTTAAAAAGAATCTCCCGGTCCATGTACTTTTCTTCTCCTGCTCCTCTGCTATGCTATGGTAAAAAAATACGCCGCGATCTGTGCCCTGGAACTGAACTCTTCGGTTTCCAACAGCTCCCGCACCTGTTCTTTCGTATAGAATCCGGCGGTAATCTGTTCATTCTCGGAGGTGTGGTCTTCGAAAGCCCCGTCCACCTCGACAAAAGCGATCTGCGTTTTCACGTCGGAGAAAGCCACTGCTGCAAAGGACGGCGGCAGAACGGCCCGGATTTTTCCCACAGATAATCCGGTCTCCTCGTAGAGTTCCCGCTGGATGCACTCTTCTAAAGATTCGCCTTCTTCCAGCATTCCGGCGCACAGGTTATACACAAAGCGGTTCACACCCATGCGAAATTCCCGAAGCAGCAACATTTTATCTTCGTGATAGGCCACGATGGAGACGCCGCTGACCCGTTTGCCGATGGCTTCCGGCCCGGCGATCTCGCTGCGGCTGACAATCTCATATTTCTTCTCTTTGCCTGCTTTATTCCGGTAGGTTAGTTCATAATTTTTCAGATATCTTCCGTCTTTTATTTTTTCCAGTTTCAAAAGTTCCATGAAATTCTGCCACCCTTTCTTTCTATGAACTTAATGCTGATCTTTCAGGATATCGGTCCGCGTCAAGTCAGGTCTGCCGCATCTGCTCGGCAAGACTGGGCATCACCTTCTTGCGTGTGATCTCCATCAATCCAAGCCCTGTCATGTCCACCACATCGGCGGGAATGCTGTCTCTGTGCAGCAGGCTGCGCATATGCTCCATCAGGTTCTGTTCCCGGTCTTTGTCTTTCATGTTGATAAAATCAACGAGGATTATGCCGGAGAGGTTGCGCGCCCGCAGCTGCAGGGCGATCATCTCGGCAGCCTCCAGATTGACCGCAAAGGCGGTCGCCTCCTTGTCCTGTCCCCGCTCACATTTTCCGGTATTGACGTCGATGGAGACAAGCGCCTCCGTGGGCTCTATGACCAGATAACCGCCGGATTTCAACCATACCTTTTTATCCAGAAGTTCCTGTAGACGGGTCTCTGCCGCATACAGTTTGTACAGCGGGAGCAGATCGTCTTCGTAGAGACGGACCGGAACCGACAGGGACATTTTCGGCAGTTCCTCCTGCAGGATCGCATATACTTCCGGCAGGTCGGTCACGATCTCATCATATTCCGCGGTGTAGGCATTCTGGATGAAACGCAGGTAATCCGGCGCTGCCGTATGCAGGCAGCTGTAACAGGTACGCTTGTCCGCAATCTCCATGATATGGGCCAGTTTCCCGGCCAGCGCTGCCGCTTCTTCGATTAACGGCGTCTCTTCTTTAAGCCCGCCGGCATTGGTGCGGACCACCACCTGACAGTGACTGCCGATCTCCTGCAGCGCTTCCAGGGCCGTAAACCGGTTCTTCTGCTTCCGGTTCAGTTTGGACGACACCTGTATGGGCGCTTTCTTACCGCCGTTATTCTTCACCACCACATAATTGCCGGACAAAGACAGATTGGCTGTCACACCGGCCTGCTTGGTCTTCATGGGTTCTCTGACGATCTGCACAAGAATCTCGTCCTGTACCTTCAGCTTTCCGTTATAGATGCGGTTTGTAACGACCGCGTTTCCGGTCTCCGCAAGCGGCAGAAAGGTAAGATACCCCTGCCCCAGATTCACGAAGGCCGCCCCGATATTTTCCGAGATGTTCTGCACCCTGCCGATATAGATATTGCCTACCGCATGGTCATTTGGCTTCTGCACCTGTATGGAAAGGATCCGGTTATCCCGGATCAGCAGGGAACATAATCTGTTATGAAGTTTTACGATCAGGATCTTGCCCTTGGTTGTCATCTTATATTTGCCCGTTACTCCTTATTCTGTCTGCAGGCCGTATCCCACAGCATCCGTTTTGCATCTATATCTGATATTCTGCACCAGCTGCATTCCTGTATTCTGCTCAAAAGCAGACAAGGAAGAGAGCAAATGAACCTTCATCCATTCACTCTCTTCTTTATTATAATAGTATCAATAGTCTTGAATCTGTCGGATCCGGATATTTGCAATCGTACCGTGCCGATATCCCAGATCCAAGCGCTCCGCCTGTTCTTCCTGATCTTCTTCCGGTTAATCTACGATAGAATACCCGTATGCATTCGCAAAAGCATCGATCTTCTTCCCGTCTCTGCACATGGAGCAGCCTTCCGGACTGTAGGTCTTATATTCCGGGATATCCGCCGTGGTGAACAGGGAGTGGATCGGCATACCGAGCACGCTGTTGGCCGCGCTGAAGATGGCGCTGATCCCGCTGAACTTCGCCCCATAATATTTGAGCGCCTGCACTGCCTTCACGATGGTCTGGCCTGTCGTCGCGGATGCCAGAAGCAGGAGTATGTTCTTGTCCCGGATCATGGGAACCATATTCTCTCTGACAACAAGGTGTCCGGAGTTCACGTATTCCGGCGTTACGATGTAGATCGTATTGTGGGAGTTCATGGAATAAATACCCGCCCTGGTCAAATCTTCTGCTAAAAATGCGCCGATCGTCTCGCAACCGTCCAGACACACGATGGTATCCACAACGGTGGTCGCCGAAATCTGTCCGCTGAGGGCTTTGGCTGCCGCAGATGCCTCACTGAGCCTGCACTTCAAGGTAGTCATATCCAGAAAATAATTTACATGGGAATTCGGTGTCACAAAATGTCCCGGGATTACCTTAAGGGCAACGTCAGGATGATCTTTTGATCTGATTTTTTCAGCTTTACTCTGCATAAAAATTCCTCCTTTTCCTTGGCAGGTCTATTGCAGTCCGCATTCACTTATTCCGCGACCCATCCAACTATATGTTATATTTTACCAAGTTTTTAGTAGAAAATCTACACCTAATTATTTATTTTCACAAAGAGTCAGCACATCAGGACCTGATATCCACCCAGCGCATCTCCATCGGTTTCAGATCAAGATGCTCCTGCAGCTTACCATGCACATACAGATCGGTCTGTTTCGGCTCTTTGGAGTTATTGATGACAGCAATCTTGCCGGTCTTCTCGAACACAGCCAGCTCCGTATCCATATTTGTCACATAATACTTCATCATCTCCGCTTCCTGGTGGGCCGCATAGTAGATGGCGCGCAGCAGGATCCGGCAGTTCTGCGGGGAATAAGGCAGTCCCGTAAAGTAGACGCTGCGTCCTTTGCCGTACTCGTTGACAACCAGACGGCTGTACTTACCGTCCATATTCAGGATCTGGTAATGCTCGCCCTGCGCATAGATGCGGCTCTTGCCTTCGCCGAAGTTGATCTCACCCGGCGTATCCTCCAGAATAAAATGTTCCGGATTCAGTTCATTGTACTTATCCGTGCTCATGGAAAAGCCCAGCTCTCTGTCTACGCCCAGCACGTCGCTCAACTGGAAATACCGTCCCTGATACTGGCAGGCGCTGGGTTCACCCACACCGATAAAGCCGCCGCCCTCATCCACGAATCTGCGGATAGCGCATACCACCTGCTCATCCTTCCAGTTCTCCGCGCCGCTCCAGGAAGTGTAAGCATCCCCGGCATTGATGATCACTTTGATCGCCGGATCGATTCCTTCCCTGATCTGATCGAATGTGATAAATTCCACGTCGATGGGCATACCGCTCAGACACTCGATCACGCCCACATAAGAATAAATTTCTCTGTACCACAATGCGTGGTGCACCTGATTGGCCATCCATCTTCTGAGATTGCCCCAGCAGTTCAGGATAGCGACTTTGAAAGGAGCCCTGTAAGCCTGCGTTCCCTGCATGTTCTCATGGATCTGCCGAAACTCGCCAACCACTTGACTGACTTGGTCGATAAATCCGGGCCAGTTTGCCGCCAGCTTCAGATAACCGCCGTATCCAATCCTGTCAAGCGGGGAACGAAGAATCGCTCTTCTCGCTTTCATCCAATTATCCTGCGCCTCGCCGATGGGGTCTCCGCCCTCGGTAAAGACATCCGGGAAGAAATAGGGAAGCAGCCGTCCTTCCGTATAGTTCACGCCTTTGATATCGGAGATCATCCGCAGCGTTACGCCGTCACCCACGGAACCGACCACGGCATCCAGACCGATGTTCGCAAAATATTTGCCGAAAGGCTCTGTTCCGATCCAGTGATCGCCAAGGAACATCATGGCTTCCTTGCCGTAGCTGTGCACGATATCCACCAGTTCCTTCGCCAGCTTCGACACCTCGATCTGCTGGAACTCGATAAAGTCCTTAAATTCTTTCGAGGGCACGCGGAAAATGGAATTATGATATCCCTGATCCACAATGAATTCCGGCCGGAACTTATAGCCGGCCCATTTCTCAAACTGCTCCAGAATATAGGGGCTGACGCTGGCGCTGTAGCCGAACCACTCCACGAATTTCTCCCGCTTCTGGTCGTCAAAAGTCAATGTAAACTGATGGAAAAAGGTGGTAAAGCGCACCACATCCACATGCGGGTTGTCCTCACACCATTTCTTAAGTTTCTCTTTCACATAGACCTGGGTCTTGGGCTGTCTGACATCAAAAGTCAGCTGGTGAGGCGCATCCTTCCAGTCATTGGTGATAAAATTGTACATATGTACCGGATCCCAGATCAGGAACGCCAGAAAGCTGACCGTGTACTGATGATAGGGGATCGATTCGATCACCACTTCCCCTGTGGCCTCGTCATACTCCCATTGATCGGTGGGCACCACTTCCCCGGTCGTTCTGTCGATGACTTCCCACCAGCGCTTCGGGGAATCTATGGTGTTCACCTTAAGCTGCTGGGTATGGAATCCCTTCATAAGCTCGATGCGAAGTTCGGTTCCTTTTGCCGTCAGGCGGTCGCTGATCAGATATTCCTGCTGGACCTCCTCCGGATTCTGCATCGCCCAGTCGTTATCTTTTCTGGTAGTGTAATAAGTGGCATAGATCTTGCCGTCCTGGCTCAAAAGCTCTTCCGGCATCGTTGTGCCGTCGCAGTCCCGCAGCGCATCCGCCCCCAGTTCATTTTTCAAGCGAATCGTTTCCTCCACCATATCCACATCTGTGGGTAGTGTCAATCTGCCTGTCATTTCCATCCTTCTCCTCCATTCCGGAGCATACCCTGCTCCCTCCCCATTTGTTGTACTCTTCGCCGGCAGCCGCTCATATAAGCAGGAGCAGGCTGTCCTATATGTTCAGTATAGAGAATCCGGCAGCCGGAATCAATCGGATTGTTGTTTGAAATTTTAGATATCTTGCTGGACAAAATATCTAAAATCTGCTATAGTTGCAGCAACCGCACAGATTGTCCGTTCATTGCAGACCGGAATGAAAACAGGCCTGTACGCATCTGCCGGAATGGCATGGAAGGAATAAATTTATTTATGGGGAATACCAGACACCGTATCGAAACTGAAAAACCGTCCGCTTTCGGACAGGCCAGACTGCTTTATGTTTCCACATCCAAATACGAAGGCGACTGGCAGAGTATCCTGCATTCCCATCCTTTCAGTGAACTTTTTTATGTGGTGAACGGGCAGGGAGCGTTTCTCGCGGAAGGCTCCGAGTTTCCTGTCAAGAGAAATGATATGGTTATCATCAACCCTCACGTGCAGCACACCGAAAAGTCCCTGCCGGGAGCGCCTCTTGATTATATCGTGCTGGGAATCGAAGGGTTATCCTTTGCCTTTGAGAAAATCGCCGCGGCGAGATCCGGCGAATCCGCGCAGGCGCCTTCCGGAACAGTCAGCAAATATAATGTGTCCAAAACCAACGTCTGCACCTGTCTGAATCTTATGCTGGAAGAAGTTTCCAGACAGGAAGAAGACTATGAGACAGTCTGCCAGAATCTGCTGGAGGTGTTGCTGATCTCTATGCTGCGAAGCGGCAGCCTGTCCGTCGTGCCGGACAACAGCCGCCTCTTAAACAGAGAATGCACCCAGATCAAAAACTATCTGGATGCAAACTATTCGGAAACTATTACGCTGGACTCACTGGCGGCCCTCACGCATATGAACAAATACTATCTGGCGCACACTTTTACGAAATATGTAGGCCTCTCTCCCATCAACTATCTGTTACAGAAACGAATACAGGAAGGAAAATCCCTGCTGGAGTCCACGTCCTATTCCATCGCGCAGATCTCCGACCTGCTGGGCTTTTCGTCACAGTCTTATTTTTCACAGGCTTTCCGCAAAGCCACCGGCATGACGCCCATGCAGTACAGGAAGCACGCTTAACGGTGGCGCTGCAGGCTGGCTTTTATAAAATTCGTATTCCAGAATTCTACGGCTATGCCAGTTTCTGCAGCTTCTCGCTGTGTTCCGCTACCACCTTCTTGATAATATGTGTGCTCTCGGAAACTCGAACCCCTTGTTTTATAAGGCTTCAGAAATTTCCGAAATCTCATTTTCACCTCTATTTTTTACCTTCATTTTGTAACATTTCCGCTTTTAAATAACTTCCTGCTCTCTAAAAATATTTGTTACTATTCACAGTCGGTTTGATGGAACGACAAATAAAGCGGAGCTGTAACACCGCTTTCAATGTTCTGATGTGTTTTTAGGAAGATTAGACCGAGAAGATTTCGGCAACCG
>ERZ808046.909-NODE-909-length-17214-cov-16.286398_pt1 | contig 17214 bp, 15 predicted proteins | sample MGYA00380196_ERZ808046 | MGnify/ENA primary metagenome ERZ808046 (study PRJEB31490, sample SAMN06133421) | mouse gut metagenome | isolation source: Z6_2 | host: mice | place: China: Chengdu | collected 2015-05 ...
CACTGAGTTCTAATACTGATAATTGTTTCTTGATCTCTGTATTCATAAATTTTTACCATCCTCTCTATAATAATCCGCACCTCTTACGATTCCCTGCTTATGATCTTTTACGTTCTTTTTTGTAAGATCATTTTTTCTGTTTTTTGCAGTTCTTTTCACATAAGGCATTTCAGAAGATGAAGACGATCGAGCTGGACTTCCAAAACGTGGCGTACATAGCAAGCGCCGGACTGCGCGCGCTGATGATCGGTCAGAAGACGGCGAATGCCAAGGGCGGTCAGATGACGCTTAAGGATGTGACAAAGGTATATAATACGGTTGTATTGGATCGCTTAAGCCTGCATGTTGACCGAGGGGAATTTCTCTTCGTGACAGGAAAGAGCGGTTCCGGGAAATCGACGCTGATCAGGCTTCTTACTATGGAAACCGCTGCAACAGAAGGGCAGATACTTGTAGACGGGAGAGACCTCTCGAAGATAAAGAAGCGGGAGATTCCCGTCTACAGAAGGAGTCTTGGGATCGTATTCCAGGATATGAAGCTCTTAGAAGACAGGACTGTGTTCGAGAATCTGGCATTTGTGCGGGAGGTGATCTACGGCCGCAGGCGGGATACCAGCCAGAGGGTGGCGTCGATGCTGTCCTTCCTGGGGCTTTCGGCGCTGCATAAGCGTTACCCGCAGCAGCTATCAGGCGGGGAGAAGCAGAAGATCGTGCTTGCACGGGCGCTTATGAATGATCCGGCGATCCTGCTTGCGGACGAACCTACCGGGAATCTGGATCCTGGTGCTTCGGCGGAGGTGATGGATTTGTTTGAGTTAGTGCACAGGAGGGGGATGACGGTCCTGATGGCGACCCATGATCTTGCACAGGCCGGGAGGATAGGGCATCGGAGGGTAGAACTTGCGGGAGACGTCTAAGAATATAAAAAACGGTGATCATTTTAGCTGCAGCAAGGAGAGGATATATTTCCTGCTGCAGCTTTTGATCTCTCTATCGAATAAGCACCGTTTTCCCTTCAAATGCAAATCCATACTTCCGAATACGTTCGGGTGCGATACCTTTTGCCTCCAGAGAAGGAGTTCATAGAATACCGACCGGCAAGATCTACCGTCAGACCAAGTGAGGTTGCTTCACGCACAGATAACCAGTTGCGAGCAATGGACTCCAGATGGCATTTTCCCGGTACTCCAATATTATTTCCCATAATATGAAACAGGGACATAGTCTGTCCCTGTCATAACTTTTAACTCTCTTTTGTAAGATTGCGAATCAGCTGTTTTTCGTGATCTTCCCCGGTCTGGATCTCCGTATCATGACATAGGAGAAAGCCAAGGCAAGCAACCATATGATCGGCAGATCATCACCTGTTTTAGGAGCTTTTTGGTTCGCAGCGTTCGTATTCGGCGTCTGTGACGACGGTTTCCTGTCAGGAACGTTCGTCGGCTTGTCTGACGGGTTACCACCTGACGGTTGATCACCGGGATCGATCGATGGATTATCATCCGGTTTATCTGACGGTTTATCATCGGGGGTGCCCGATGGCTTATTATCAGGCTTATCATCCGGATCGTTGTCTGGTTGATCCGATGGATCGCCGCCGGGTTGATCATCCGGATCGTCATCGGGTTGATCATCCGGGTCATCGTCGGGTTCCTTCGGCGGTTCTTCGGTGTCTTCGTCTGCTTGCAATATTAGACTGGTCTGAGCCAGACCGTCGGTATAATGGATCTTGACCCTGTGGGTTCCTGCCGTAAGTGTCTGGATGTACTCAGGTTTGAACGTAATGATCGTGGAACCGGATACCGCGGTATAGTGTTCCTCAGCTACTTCGCTGTCGTCTATCGATACGCTGACAAATTTATCAAAATCCCCGTTGACTCTTATAGTAACGCTGCTATCGCCGTTCTTGATTACTGTCTGATCTGCTCCCTCGGTGATCTCATAGCTGATCTGTTCAGTAGGAGGAACAGGATTCAGGGCTGCCAGGGCCGCTTCGATTGCGGCGGCGTATCCGTCCACAACGTCCTGGTCCCAGAAAAGCTTTCCTCTGACTACAGCCTGTACAGCTTCTTCTACGATCTCAAAATTAGTGTAATCTTCCTTCTTAAGCGCTTCGAACTTCTTGACCGCGGCGTCTACGGCACTGTAATCTGCCTCTGAGAATGTGACATCATCGGAACCGTTCTGTATATTATCATAAGAAGGCGTCCCATTTGAAAGGATGACACCGCCTATATGTACATTATTTTCGGAAGCGATTCCTCCCGCCCCGATCTCTGTCGTACCTCCGGTAATGGAGATGCTTCCTACCGCGGAAATGCTGTTGTTATTGGCATTGCCGGAGGCTGTGATATCCGAATCCTTTATGGCCAGATCCCCTAAGATGCGAAGACCGCTCTTATTCTGATCGGAGACAGCTATGACCTCAGAATCCGTAATTTCCGTAGGGCCTTTGCAGAAGATTCCTACGTCATTTGTTGTAACCGCATCCACGGAAGAATCCCTGATAACAGTATTGTTATCCACAAACAAGGCCGGCCAGTAGCCTTTGACATCCACCTTCGAAGAATCTATGATCTCAAGATCATTGCAGAAGATGCCGTTCGTTCCGGTTGATACCAGCGTGGCGGAAGAATCGGAAATGGTTATCTTTTTCCCGGCCGCTTGCAGGGCTTGTCCGTCTTGTGCAGAGATATCCAGTACAGATCCTCCGGAGATCTCTGTCTTACCGGCGACAACTCCATGCATAGCAGATTCCTTGATTGTAAGGCTGCTGCCAGAGATGTTCAGATTCCCGTAAAAAGAAATACCGGTATCCAGTGATTCCATGGTGATACTGGAATTATTGGTCACTGTGAGGGAATCCGCTCCTGACATGTTGATTCCGATACATTTCATATCAGGATCGGCGAGTGAATTCATGGCGATCTTTATCTTGGAGTTACTGATCAAATTATCGCTGCCCTTACTCACGATCCCGTATGCACTGGCATCACTCATTTTGCCGATTGCTAATTGCAGTTCTGTATCTCTGATGGTCAGTCCGCCGCGTTGCACATGGATTCCGGCACAGGAAAATGTTGGAAGAGAAGAAGACGGGGCGGTATTGATCGAAAGCCTGCCGCCGTTCGTTCCTTTGATCGTTAATGGGTGCTCGCTCCAGATCCCGTAATGCGCGTTGATTGTATTCTCCCCAATTAATTCAACAGTTACGCCGGGTTCCGTAATCTCTACCCCATATAGCACAGAACTTCCTGCCAAGCTTCCGATCACGGCATTGTCAAGTCTTAAGACCTTCGTGTCAGAATCATAGGCTGCAGTACCGCCCCCGCAGGAGACCTGGTGATTCGTCGCCGACAGGATATCGGTTCCGTTTACGGATATCGATCCGCCGGCTGCGGATGCTGTTTCCGGCCGTATGGCCAACATAAGGCAGAGTGCCAGAAACATAAAAAACAATTTTCTTTTACCTCTCATGATTTTACCTTTCTTATAATATAAAATGTATTATCAGTATATATCATTTTGAGAGTATACACAAGATATATGTTTTAAAGTTTCGGCAATGTACCATCAGTATGAATGGGGACGGCGGGCTATACTTCGTGATCCCCCGCATAGGCCAGCACAAAAGCCACCATAGCCTGCGACCCGTCGCATTCATTTCCCATTACGGAGACCGCCTTCTTCACCTTGTTCTGAACCGTGTTCCGGTGAAGGAAGATGGCATTGGAGGTCTGTCCGATGCTGCGTCCGTTCTCCAGATAGTGCATAAAGATCTCGCACAGGTCGGTATGGTTCTTCCGGTCGTATCTCTTAAGCACTTCATAGCACGGCGATGTCAGCATCGGAGACGGGACAGATCTTTTTAATTCCTGTAATATATATGGTACAAATACATCTTTAAACTGGTAGAATTCCCGTGGTTTTTCATCCTTGAGCCGTCCTAAGCGGATGGCTTCGTTGCACTGCAGCACTGCGGTCGGCAATTCCATCAGCGAGAAGAAGGTATTGGAGATGCCGCAGGTGTAAGTGATGCCGCCCATACAGTTGCGGAACAGCGTCTCCTGGTCGGGGGAGAGGAAGCTGCCAAGCTTGTCGGAATCGCTGGTAAAACGAAGTACATACAATGCATTCTGATGGACGAAGGGCTTCCAGCCAGACGCAGCGTTCCTGAGATTCCAGCTCACGAAGGAGTAGGGCATCTCGGAAATATTCTCATAGCTGACACGTGCAAGACGGAAATATCCTTCCATGGAAAGCCCCGGTATGAAACTGATCTGGTCTTCATACTGTTTGCTCGGGGCGTCAGGATGATCCAGGATCTCTGTGAAGAGGGATTCATAGATCTCTGAGGAGGAGCGGCTCTTGAAGCGTTCCTGCTGGAAATAAAGCATAAGGTTCTCAGAGATGATATTCATCAGATCCAGATAATTGGTCTTGGGATGAATGCTGCACCGGAATACAAGGGCGTAACCCACGGTGTGTCCGTTCGCGGTAAAACGGTACATCATGCTGTAGTAGCATTCGTGGGTGGTGAGACAGTAGTAGTTGATCAGAGGATTAGCCGCCTGTTCTGAGGCGGAGATCAGCCCGTCCTGGCGAAGCCTTGTCATGGTATCCGGCGTGACGTATCCGGCGTCTAAGATATCGTCCATGATAGGGTCGTCGGTTCCCGGGGTCTTCACGTATCCAAGCAGGGAGAAATTCCGGTCCAGTATCACCATGGGGTGTACGATATAGACATTCGTCAGTTCGAGAAGCTCCTTAAGCGGCCGGTCTTTAAGCAGCGCCAGATGAAAATTCGTATCCCACACTTCAAAATCATGGAAGATGGTCAGCACCTTGTTGAATACGGTGGGGAAGCTGTCGTTGGAGTACAGCAGTACAAGGGACAGTTCATGGTTGAATTCGTTCAAGTGTGTTTCTCTGTTCTGGCAGACGCACAGGAAGGTGTCTGAATTCGTGATCTGGTCTGAATATGTACGAAGCATCTCTTCTGACAGGAGATAGAGATACCGCTTGCTGTCTTCCAAAGTGAAGTTAATATCGAAGAATTTGACGCCGTCATAGTCGGTGGTCAGGTTGATGTTCTGTGATTCGTACAAACTGTTTGCCGAGAGTTGGTACAGTATTACATTCAATGGTAATTGCATAACTTATTCCCCTAAAATTAAAATTGTGTTAAAATATTAGCAGGATTGACGTTCTTTTGTCAAACTACTGTGTGATCGTAAAAAATCACCATTTTATTATAGAATAGCATAATAAATGTGCATTATGCATAGATAATCAACAAAAAAATGTTTTTTTTCACATACAAAAATCTGGTAAATAATTTTATGATTGTATAGGTTGAAAAAGAAATGAAAAGGGAGGGATGCAATTATGAATTTATTTACACCGGCCGAGGTGGCAAAAAATTATATTGCAACAGGAAAAGCGAAAGTGAATACACCGGTCAGCAAGATGTTTGTTCTGGCGATTCTTGCAGGTGCGTTCATTGCAGTAGGAGGTGTGGGAGCTACGACGGTGGCAGTGTCAGTCCCGCTTGCGTCAGTCGGGAAGTTCGCCGGGGCGTGTGTGTTCCCGGGAGGCCTTAGCATGGTGCTTCTTGCCGGAAGCGAGTTGTTTACCGGCAATACGCTGCTTGTGATCCCGCTTCTGGAAAAGGAGATCAGCCCGGCAGGAATGCTGAAGAACTGGGTTGTCGTATACCTGGGTAATATCGTCGGCGGATTCCTGATCGCGGCTGGTATCGTGTATTCGCACCAGGTCAGCTTATTCGGCAATCAGATGGCGGTCTCGGTTCTGTCTACGGCGGCGGGGAAATGTACGATGCCGTTTGGCGACGCACTGATCAAGGGAATCTTATGTAATTTCCTGGTATGTATAGCGGTGTGGATCTCTTTTGCGGCGAAGGATGTTGCGGGAAAGATCGCGGGGTTATTTTTCCCGATCATGATGTTCGTGCTGTGCGGATTCGAGCATAGTGTGGCCAATATGTACTACATCAGCGCGGGGCTTTTTGCAAAAGGGATTCCAGAGTATGCCGAAGCGGCGGCAGAAGCCGGGGTGAATCTTGACGCGGTCACCTGGGGCGGATTCTTCGGGGGCAATCTGCTTCCGGTGACCATCGGCAACATCATCGGCGGCGCGATCTGTGTCGGATGCGCGTACTGGTTCGTCTATCTGCGCAAGGGACAGGCGAAGTAGAGAGGATATTATGAGGAAAGAGAAGTAATTATTTTACATATTTCTAGAAGGGAGAAACAAGAATGAGTAAGATTTATCTTGCAAACAGCAGGCTCAGTGACGCGAAGATCGGGCCGCTGCTTAAGAAGTTCTCGAACAAGGTCAATGTGTACCCGCCGGGAACCTGTCCGCTTACGGTTCAGCTGTCGCTCTTACAGGCGTCAAGGAACCAGACCTGCGGCAAATGTGTACCCTGCCGGGACGGCCTTAGGCAATTGGAGAAGATGCTGATCAGGATCCTCCGCGGGCGGGCGGATATGGACACACTGATCGAGATGAAGGAGCTGGCGGCAATGATCCGCGACAGTGCAGACTGCGCGATCGGTTATCAGTCGGCCATCGAGGTTCTGGAGGGCTTAGAGACGTTCAAGGAGGATTATATCAGCCACATCCGCAGGCAGGAATGTACAGGCATTACCGGGCAGAAGATCCCGTGCGTGACCTTATGTCCGGCGCATGTGGATATACCGGGATATATAGCCCATGTACAGGAGGGCAATTATGACAAAGCCATCAACCTGATACGAAGGGATAACCCGCTTCCGACGGCGTGCGCCATGATCTGTGAGCACCCATGCGAGGAGCGCTGCAGAAGGAACCTGATCGATACTTCTCTTAATATCCGGGGCGTCAAGAAATACGCGGTAGATCAGATCGCTGCAGATAAGGTGGAGGTTCCCCGGGCGAATCCGGCTACAGGGAAGAAGGTTGCCGTCATAGGCGGAGGCCCAAGCGGAATGACGGCGGCATATTATCTGTCTCTGATGGGTCATAAGGTGACCGTGTATGAGGCGAAGGAGAGGCTCGGCGGTATGCTGATGTACGGGATCCCGAACTACCGTTTCCCCAAGGACAGGCTTGACGAGGATATGAACGCCATCCTGTCAACTGGAAATATTGAGGTAAAATACGGCGTCAATGTGGGTGTGGATGTTCCGGTCGAAGAGATACATAAGAGTTATGACGCCATGTATGTGGCGATCGGCGCTCAGGCAGGCAAGAAGCTGAGGCTTGAAGGAATTGACGCGAAGAATGTGTTCTCGGCGGTAGAGATGTTAGACGAGATCGGGCATGACAGGAAGCCTGATTACACCGGCAAGACGGTGGCGGTCATCGGCGGCGGCAATGTTGCCATGGATGCGGCAAGAAGCGCGCTTCGCTGCGGAGCTGCGGATGTGCGGATCGTGTACCGGAGACGGCAGGAGGATATGACTGCACTGGATACGGAGATCGAGTCTGCCGTGATGGAAGGTATCGAGCTGATGCTTCTGCAGGCGCCGAAGAGTATCGAGAAGGACGAGGAAGGGAATTGCTGTGCCCTGTGGACCCAGCCTCAGATGATCGGGCCGTACAGAAGCGGCAGGCCGGCGCCTGTGGACGCAGCTTCCAAGGAGCCTTTGCGTATCCCCTGTGATGTGATATTGATCGCTGTGGGACAGGATATTGTCAGCGCGCCGTTTGAAGAATTCGGAATGCCTGCCCAGAGAAATGTGTTCCAGGCGGGACTTGATACGGCGATCGCCAATATGCCGGGAATCTTCGTGGGCGGCGACTGTGCGACAGGACCGGCTACGGCGATCCGTGCGATCGCGGCGGGCAAGGTCGCAGCGCATAATATTGACGAGTATCTGGGATATCATCACAAGCTTGACTGCGGCGTAAAAGCGCCGGATGCAAGGCCTAATAACCGGATCCCGACGGGGCGCGTCAATATCCAGGAGCGTCCGGCTTACTTAAGGAAGCATGATTTCGAGCATGTGGAATGTCCGATGACCTATGAGGAGATTCAGCAGGAGTGCGGCAGATGCCTGCGGTGTGATGTATTTGGATGCGGAAAGCTTGACGGTGCGGTAGATCGGTAATTCTGTGTTTCCCGTACAGGCCGGCAGATGTGCCGGTATTATGGGGAGACGAAAAGAGTATGTAGATATAATTCGGAGGAAGAAGATGCAGATAACAATAAATGGAAGAAATATAGAGGCCGCCGAGGGCAGCACGATCCTTCAGACGGCCCGCAGGGAGGGAATTGAGATCCCGACACTCTGTTATCTCGAGGGTGTCAATGATATCGGCTCCTGCCGTCTGTGTGTGGTAGAGCTTAGCGGATCGGAAGAACTGGTTCCCGCCTGCAATACGAAGGTGAAGGAAGGCATGGTGATCCTGACCCACAGTGAACGTGTAAAGGCAGCGAGACGGATGGTACTGAACCTTCTGTTGTCCGAGCACTACGGGGACTGTTTCAGCTGTGAGAAGAACGGGGACTGCGAGCTGCAGAAATACTGTATTGAGTATGGCGTGGAGACGACGGAATTTACCGGCGCAAGAAAGGAGAAGAACTTCAAGAAGAAAGACGCTCATCCGTTCTTAAGTTATGATCCTGACCGCTGTATCGAATGCCAGAGATGTGTGAAGACTTGTTCTCATGTGACCGGCCGGGGAGCGATCTGGCTTGGTAAGACGGGAATGTTCTCTATCATCGACGCTCCGTTTGGAGAAGACTGGAAGAATACGCTCTGCGAGTCCTGCGGAAACTGTGCCCAGGCGTGCCCGACGGGCGCTCTGACGGTGAAGCGCAGAAAGGCTTACCGTGCGTGGGAGGTTGAGAAGGTACGGACCACCTGTCCGCACTGTGCTACGGGCTGCCAGATGGATCTGGTGGTCAAGAACGGGAAGATCGTGGATGCGGTCGGCGCAGACGGACCGTCGAACCATGGACTTCTCTGTGTCAAGGGACGGAGCGGGTCCTTTGATTTCGTGGATTCTCTGGAGAGGATCCGTTATCCGCTCATTAAGAATAAGGCGACGGGTGAGTTCGAGAGGGCTACCTGGGAGGAAGCTTTAAGCCTTACGGCTTCTAAGTTTACCGAGATCAAAAATCAATACGGAGGTGAGGCGCTGGCCGGTTTTGCCTGCTCACGTTCAGCCAATGAAGACATTTACATGCTTCAGAAAATGGTTCGGACGGTATTTGGGAGCAACAATACCGATAACTGCGCGCGCGTTTGACATGCTCCTACTGTTGCCGGGTTGGCAACCACATTAGGTTCGGGAGCAATGACGAACACCATTTATGATATTACACATGAGTCCGACGCCATTCTGATGGTGGGGACGAATCCGGAATGTGCACATCCGGTCATCGGTATGCAGATCCGGCAGGCCGTGGCAAGAGGGGCGAAGCTGATCGTTGTGGATCCCCGGGATATCGACCTTGCAAAACAGGCGGACATCCATCTGAAGCTGCGTCCCGGCACCAACGTCGCATTTGCCAACGGTATGATGCATATTTTTATCGAAGAAGGACTGGCAGATGAGAAATTCATCAGCGAGAGAACGGAAAATTATGAGGCTATGAAGGAAGCCGTGCGGGAGTATACTCCTGAAAAGGTAGGAGAGATCTGCGGTATCGACCCGGATAAGCTGCGTGAGGCGGCAAGGATCTACGCTGCGGCGGATAGGGCGCCGGTGATGTACTGTCTTGGCGTTACAGAGCACCATACGGGTACGGAAGGGGTTATGTCCCTGTCTAATATGGCGCTGATGGTCGGCAAGATCGGACGTCCGGGATGCGGTGTGAATCCGATCCGCGGACAGAACAACGTACAGGGAGCCTGTGATATGGGCGCTTCCCCGAACCAGTTCCCGGGCTACCAGAACATTTCCAAAGAGGGAATTGTCGAAAAGTTCGAGAAAGCATGGGGCGTTGCGCTTAACCATAAGGAAGGCACGAAGGCGACGGACTGCTTCCCGAAGATGATCAGCAAGGAGATTCGGGGATTATTCATCTTCGGAGAGGATCCGGTGAGAACGGACCCGAATACAAATCATGTGATCAAGGCGCTTCAGTCGCTTGACTTCTTTGTCGTGGATGAATTATTCATGACGGAGACCGCGAAGCTTGCAGATGTAGTTCTTCCGGGAATCTCCTATGCGGAGAAGGAGGGGACGTTTACCAATACGGAGCGCCGTGTTCAGAGGATCCGCAAGGCTGCTGCGATCGTGGGAGAGGCGAAGCCGGATACCTGGATATTCACGGAGATCATGAACCGTATGGGATATCCTCAGCCGCATCTTACGCCTGCCGAGATCATGGACGAGATCGCTTCGGTGACGCCTTCCTACGGCGGAATCAGCCATGCGCGTCTTGACAGCAAAGAGGTCGGCGGACGGGGACTGCAGTGGCCGTGTCCTGCGGCAGACCATCCGGGAACTCCGATCATGCATGTGGGCAAGTTCGCAAGAGGAGTCGGATATTTCCGTCCTGCTCAGTATATTCCGGCTACGGAGCTGCCGGATGAGGAGTATCCGCTTACCATGATGACCGGACGTATCCTGTATCACTACAATGCCTGCGCTATGACGGATAAGACGGCGGGCATCAACGAGATCGCCGGAGAGTCATTTATCGAACTGAATACGCTGGATGCGAAGGCGCTTGGTATTGAAGACGGAGAGAAGATCTCGGTATCCTCACGCCGCGGAGCGATCCAGACGACGGCACATGTATCTGAGAAGACCAGGGCAGGGGAATGCTGGATGCCGTTCCATTATATCGAGGGCGGCGCGAACTGGCTGACCAACGACGCGTTAGACGGTATTTCCAGTACGCCGGAGTACAAGGTGTGCGCGGTAAAAGTGGAGAAGATATCATAATGTTTATAGAAGAGAAATACATTCGGAGGGCATGCCATATGGCATGCCCGAATAAATATAAGGACTTGGAGACGGGCAGATGCCTGAATGATTATGAAGGATTGGAATTGATCAGATATGAGAAGGTCCGGGAAATTCTGCGGGACGGGAGCGTTCGTGAGAATGAATTTGCGATCCCGGTCGAGCATTCTGTGACGGTCTGTGTAAACGGAAGAGAGGTCATGGAGATCTCCTGTACCGGGCAGTATCTTGCGGAGGTGATACTTGGAAGGCTTCTCACCGCGGGAATCATTGAAGATGCGAAAGAGGTGGAATCCGTCTGTGTCAGTGAGTCCGGGGAAGCCGGGGAAGTGATCCTAAGGGAGCCAAAGGGGCAATGGAATACGGAGTGCAGGTTGTCTCCGGTAGAGCCGGTCATGTGGGAGAAGGAATGGGTCTTCGCTCTTGCGGACCGGTTAGCGGACGGCATGCCGCTCCATCAGGAGACATTCGCAGTGCATAGCTGTTTTCTGTCTATGAGGGGGAAGCTCTTGTTCGCGTGCGAGGATATCGGACGGCATAATGCATTTGACAAGGTGATCGGGTACGCCCTTCGCAATCAGATCGATCTTAGGCAATGTATCGTGTATTCCAGCGGGCGGATCCCAGTGGATATGGCGGTGAAGGCGATCCGGGCGGGGATTCCGGTTCTGGCAGCCAAGGCGGCGCCGACCTGCGAGGCAGTGCGGCTGGCTGGAAAGTATGGGCTTACGCTGGTGTGCTCGGCAAGGCGGGATATGATGAGGATAGTCTGATCATAAGTTTAAATATAAATGATGACTGCAATAAAAATGTAGTCAATAAATCGTTGACGCTTCTTCCGGCGGGTGCTATACTAAATTCTATAGAAAGAAATGGAGGAAGATTCAATGTATGCTATGGATTTTGCTCAGGTTGGGGCAAATATTCAAAAACAGATAGATAAAAAAGGATTGACACAGCAAAGTCTTGCAGATGCGCTTGGAATTTCCAAACAGGTGATGAATAAGATTATTAAAGGCAATAAAGCCATTAATGTTAATGAACTCACGAAGATCGCGTCTGTTGTAGGAACTACCGCGGATGAACTGCTTACAGTTGGAGGTGAACCTGTTTCGGCGGAAAGCCTCAGTTTTATGGGCAGTGTTACTGATAAGGAGACTCTTGAAAGAGTGAATCTGATCCGTTCTGCAATTGATGAGATCCATATGCTGGAGGATCTGCTGTATGCATAGAGAGCTAAATGATTTTGAAGTTGAGAACATAAAGAGCCAGGCAAGAGAAAAACTGGGGATGTGCAGAAAATCAAATGATATTATTGGAGTCCAGATTTTCTCTATTCTCGGCCTTTATGCGAGAGTAATCTATTATCCTCTGGGAGAAGATGCACCATGGGGATTTACCAGAATCAGCGGTTCAAAGGATGATGCCGGTCTGGAGAAACCATTTGTGGCAATCAATACATCCATTCCTGTTGATTGCCAGGTTTTTGCGGCAGCGCATGAATTGTATCATATCTGGTACGAGCATGACCCGGATGTTCTACCTTCTGATCTGTTAGATGAGAAAGGCAAGGAAGTTAATGAGAAGAAGGCCAATCGGTTTGCGGCAGAATTCCTTGTTGATGAGATGCTGCTCAGACAAGAAACTGAGATCTACAAAATGAAGAAGATCACTGTAAAATCCGTGCTTCAGTTGGCAAATTTGTTTATGGTGCCTTATCAGGCAATGGCAAAACGGTTGAAAGAAACAGGCTTAACAGATGAGGAGGGGTTACGGAAGCTTCTTTTAGAATCGGACGACTCAATCATAAGATATAAGAAGAAATATGCCATTGCATCTCCTGGGCCGGATGGACGTATTGTTATAGATAATCTGGCCGAGTTGGCGGTTAACGCATATGAATCTGATCTGATTACCTACGAAAAGCTTGAATACTTATTGGGATTATGTGACTTGAAGCTGGAAGAGCTTGGGATTATGAAAGTGTCTGGAAGTACGTTTCCTTCTGATGAAGAATTAGACAGTATCATGGAGGAATAGATATGGTAGATAAAATGATTGTTGATGCAGATCTATGTATTAAATTGGGAGGCAGCGATAAGTATAGATTCCTCTATGATATTTTACCATTAGTTGCCAGGAAAATTTATATGCATACGCATACACATGGAGAAGTCATCATGCCTTCATCTGCGGTAAATCAGTTACATGATTTGATCATTGAAGGAAAGATTGAACTCGTCAATGAAAGTGGTTTAGACGGCAGAGAGCGTGCGGTTTATGATGCGGTATACCGAAACCTTGCCAGAGTAATGATCGATCCACGCAGACCGAACAAAAATAAAGGAGAAGTCTGTTCGCTTGCTTATGCGAAAGCCAGGAAGATTCCGGTATTTGCAACAGATGAGATGAATTTACAGACGATTATCGATTCGCAGTTGAATACCGGAATCGATGATATTATCTGCATTAGAATCGTTGATATTATAGATAAGGCGCACGGCGGGGAAATGGATATTCCCAGAAAGGTTTGTAAGGCGTTGTGGACCATTGCCGGGAAAAAGAAAGAAGTATTTGATAAAGACATTTGGCCATAGGATCTATGATAGATTTGTTTAGGAATACAGCTTTTTGAAACAGGCGGTGAAGTATGGAGTTAGAGCGTGATATTAAAAAACTGATTGAATGGCTGGAGGAGAAAGATTGAGCGGATTGATATTAGAGCAGGCACAGAATCTACTGCTTGAGAGAGTGAATATGATTAAGGACGCAGAGGAGATAACGTTGTGGAATGCGGGCGGCCGTGTGCTTGCAAAGGACATATACGCCGAACATGACCAGCCCCCGTTCCCAAGGTCGCCCCTTGACGGATATGCGGTCAGAAGCGCGGACATCAGCACAGCCTCGAAGGATCAGCCTGTGCGCCTTAGGGTATTAGAAGAGGTGGACGCCGGGCATGTGGGCAGCAAATGTGTGGAGCCTGGGACTGCCGTGCGGATCATGACGGGGGCGCCCATACCGGACGGGGCGGACTGTATCGTCGGACAGGAGGACACGGACTACGGGGAAGAGACCGTGGAGGTCTACGAACCGATTGGTTCTTATGAGAACTACTGTTATGCAGGCGAGGATTATAAGGCGGGCACGAAGATCTTAGGAGAAGGGCTGCTGCTTGGCGCCGTGGAGGTCGGGATACTGGCAAGTCTTGGCTTAGAGAGTGTTTCCGTGTACAGAAGCCCGAAGGCAGCGGTAATCACCACTGGGGATGAGATCATTCTTCCGGGAGAAGAGCTTGCAGGCGGGAAGATCTATGATTCCAATCTCTATACGCTGGTGACGAGACTTCGCATGTGGGGAATGGAAGTGACGGCAAAGGAGCGGGTGGGAGACGACGCGGCATTTGCGGCCGAGAGGATCAGGGAAGCGGCAGGGAATGCAGATCTTGTGATCACAACAGGCGGTGTGTCCGTAGGAAAAAAGGATATCATGCATGAGGTGGTGAAGCTGCTCGGATGCGAGACGATCTTCTGGAAGATTGCAGTGAAGCCTGGGATGCCGACTCTGTGCGCGCAGTATCAGGGGAAGCTTCTGATCTGTCTGTCCGGGAATCCCTACGGTGCGGCAGTGAATCTGGAGCTTCTGGTGCGTCCCCTCCTGTGTAAGATGTCGGGAAGGCCGGACCTTAAGATCAAAAGGGTGCGAGCCGTGACGGAGAGTACGTTCCCCAAGATGAGCCGGGTGACCAGGTATGTCCGGGGATATTATGAGAATGGAAAAGTGCGGATCCCTGACGGGTCGAATGCGTCGGGAATCTTAAGCACGATGTGCGGATGCAACTGCCTGATCGAGATCCCGGCAGGGACATCCCGGTTAGAGAGAGGAGATACGGCTGATATTATCCTTCTCTGAATCGTATTTTATAGATATCCCCGCTTCTTTGCTTCATTCATCAAATGTGGCTGAATATCAGGATATGTCCAATTCCTGGGCAGTTCATCCGTCAGTGCGATCTTCTCGATCTCGCTGTGTAACTCTGCCTCAAAACGGCTTATATCGGCGAAAAACAGCATTCCGAAGGTTTCGTGGCCGTTAAGATTATCAGGTGAAGCAACAGAATACACGCAGACAGGTCTTAGATCAAATTCCAACGCGCCTGTTTCCTCATACAGCTCCCGTTTCGCTGTATTCATGATATTTTCCCCGGATTCCCGATGACCTCCGGGGATTTCCCATGTATCTCTATTCTTGTGTTTGCAGAATACATATTTATTTTGTGCCTTAGATATAATTACAGCAAACTTGAGCAATTCATCAGCTATATTTTCATAAAATTTTACTTCTGTCATAAGTTCATTCCTCCATCCATAGTGCGGTCTCTTTTATACGGATTTATATATGATCATGATAGAATATGCGGCGGAAAACGTCAAGATTTTCATGGACCTTGGCGGGAATTCCGATACCTAGTCGGTGTACACCCGTATTCGCGGAAGAATATCTTGGAGTAATAACTCAAATGGTTGAATCCGCAGGAAAGAGCGATCTCCGTGATACTGGACGAAGTGGTGGCGAGCAGATTGCGGCTGACCTCCAGCCGGTATTTGTTCAGGAAATCGATCGGAGGCTGCTGCAGGTATTGCCGGAAGATGAGGCAGCATTTGCTCCGGCTTATATTTGCAAATGCTGAGATCTGTCCCAGTGTCAAAGGTTCCTGATAATGCTCATATATGTAGGAGACCATTTTCTTCTGCAGGGCAAGGTCGCTGTCATCTGTGACCGTATCCTTGGTAAGGATATCCCTGCATTGACAAAACAGGGTGCGCCACAGCGAATAGAGGGTGCTTGTGATATCCAGTTCAAAGGCAGCTTCCTGTCCGGTTTTCAGGGAGAGCATACGGATGATGGATTCCCTGATACATTTGTGATTGGGAGAATCCGCGGGATAGTGCAGGTATTCGATCCTGTGATTATCCGTGAAGGGGGCCACATAATCTTTAAAAACTGCCGGGCTGCTGCCAAGGATTCTGGGATGAAAACGGACACAGATGAACCGGCATCCCTGACGGAGGTGGGAATGCCCGTAATGAAGCTGACGGGAATTGACGATAAGGCAGTCCTGTCCGGTCAGGAGGATCGTCTTCCCGTTGACATAATAATTCATCATTCCTTCTATAATACAGATCAGTTCGATATCTTCATGCCAGTGGCACAGGGCTTTCCCGCCGGGATATTCTGACAGGTCGTCGTCTTTAATATAAACGGGGAAGTCCTGCCTGTCATAATGGACGATTTCCGATGCGTCCGGCATGATGTTCGTTACATTCTTATCGGTCATCTTGGCTTCCTTTCCGGGGCTCAAATAATACGATCGTTATAATAATCAAAGATAAAAGTGATAGATACATCCAGAGTATTGTACTATTATACTATTTTAGAATCAGCATAGCAAGGGCAGAGCTTGTCCGAACTGTTATGTAAATGAAGTTAAAATGAGCTTAAAATGAGATCAAAGAGAGAAGGGAAGGATATGAATATGACAAATCGGGAGAGAAGAGACAGGGAGCTGCCATACATCTCGGACGAGGAAGTGATCGAGGAACAGAAGAGGGCGAGAAGGCTTACCCAGGAGTTGAATACGGTTGACAGGACGGATTTTGAGACGATCGGAAGGATCGTGAAGGAGCTGCTCGGCAAGTCTGACGGAGCGTTTATCAATCCGCCGTTTTACTGCGACTATGGCTCACACATAGAGGTGGGGAAGAACTTTTTCGCCAATTATAATTGTACGATTCTTGATGTGGCAAAGGTGGTGATCGGCGATAACTGCCAGTTTGCGCCGAATGTGGCGGTCTATACGGCGGGGCATCCGCTGCATCCTGATACCCGGAATACATTGTATGAGTACGGGATAGAGGTAACGATCGGAGATAACGTGTGGATCGGCGGCAACACTGTGGTCTGCCCGGGCGTACATATCGGAAGCAACACCGTGATCGGAGCGGGAAGCGTTGTGACAAGGGATATCCCGGACTGGGCGGTTGCGGCAGGCAATCCGTGCAGAGTGATCAGGAAGATCACGGAGGCAGACAGGAAGCTATATTACAAGGACAGGGAATTCGACGGCGAAGCATGGAATCATGTGCTGGCGCTCCTTCAGGGCAATATTTAAGCCCGCAGGCAGCGCGCCGAAGTCAGGTCTGACCTGATCCTAGTACACCGAAAAATAAGTTTCTAGCCATATAACGCAGAATGATTTTTCATATGCAAGACGGAGGAATGAGGCGT
>ERZ808046.915-NODE-915-length-17056-cov-9.395724_pt1 | contig 17056 bp, 12 predicted proteins | sample MGYA00380196_ERZ808046 | MGnify/ENA primary metagenome ERZ808046 (study PRJEB31490, sample SAMN06133421) | mouse gut metagenome | isolation source: Z6_2 | host: mice | place: China: Chengdu | collected 2015-05 ...
GGGGCGGGAAAGATAATCCAATACGGAAGGAACGGACCTTCTGCATCCAGTGCTTCACATATCGTTTGATGATGGATGCAATGAGATTTTCATCAACGGAGAGAGTGCCAGCCATGATTTTCTCATAATCTCCAGAAGCCTCATAGTCAGAGATGATAGAAATCTGATCCTGCAGGGATACCTGGGAGTAAGGAACAAGTAAAGAAGGAAGTAAAGCATGAGTTCTGCCGCAGTGAGAGCATCTGACGCGACAGATAGATAAAGAGATCCCGGAATCGTCTTTTTTGAGAGAGCGGGTGTAATAGCCATGGATAGTTAAGCAGCCAGAATGGCCACAGGTACACTGTAGCTGGTGAAACTGTAAGGTGTTGATGATATTTTCATAAGTTTTTTGATCGAGTGGATTGTCAAAAGGTACCGTAATTGTTATCATAAAGGTGTTGCTTGCAGTGTTACATTGAAAGATTCTGCACTGTGAGGATTGTTTTTATAGCGGGTATCAAACTTTGGTCGGTGGGATACCTGCTATTCTTGTAACTTTGATATGATAACATAAGAAGGTACTGGTTCAAACACTCTGCTGTAAAATACATCAGAATATATGAGCCAGTACCTTCATTTAATTTGACGAATATAAGAAAGATCTGGAGCACCTAGGGTGCTGGATAACAACAGATGAAAACGAACATCAAAAAGCTGCTTATCCTCAATGCGCCGTACCTGCTCTTTGTATGGCTCTTTATGAAGATTGGCGAAGCGTTCCGGCTCTCTCCGGGGGCTGACCTCTCCGGGAAGCTCCTACACATCATGGAGGGCGTGACAGCCACTTTTGAAAATCCATTGCCAAGCCTTAACGGGCAGGATTTTCTTATCGGCGTTGCCGGGGCGGTTATTATGCGGATTGCCGTCTACCTAAAAGGCAAGAACGCCAAGAAGTACCGCAAGGGCGTTGAATATGGCTCTGCAAGGTGGGGCAACGCAAAAGATATTGAACCCTACATTGACCCGGACTTTTACAACAACGTCCTGCTGACGCAGACGGAACGGCTTACCATGAACAGCCGCCCCAAAAGTCCAAAGTATGCGAGGAATAAAAATGTGTTAGTCATAGGCGGTTCGGGCAGCGGCAAGACCCGCTTTTTTGTCAAGCCTAACTTAATGCAAATGCACAGTTCGTACTGCGTGACAGACCCCAAAGGCACAATCGTTTTGGAGTGCGGAAAGCTCTTAGAAAAGGGCGGGTATCGGATAAAAATATTAAATACTATCAATTTCAAGAAGTCCATGCACTACAACCCCTTTGCCTACCTGCACAGCGAGAAAGACATATTGAAACTTGTCAACACAATCATGGTAAACACCAAAGGCGAGGGCGAAAAGTCGTCCGAGGACTTCTGGACGAAAGCGGAAAAGCTCTACTACACCGCACTAATCGGCTACATCTACTACGAAGCCCCGGAGGAAGAAAAGAATTTTACGACCCTGCTTGACATGATAAACGCAAGTGAAGCGAGGGAGGACGACGAGGACTTTAAGAACCCCGTGGATTTGATGTTTGACCGTCTGGAAGAAAAAGACCCGGAACACTTTGCCGTAAAGCAGTATAAAAAATACAAACTTGCGGCGGGCAAGACCGCTAAATCTATCTTGATTTCATGCGGCGCACGTTTAGCCCCGTTTGACATTCGGGAACTTAGGGAACTCATGGAAACGGACGATTTGGAGCTTGACACGTTGGGGGACAGGAAAACCGCCCTCTTTGTCATTATCTCCGACACGGACGACACATTCAATTTCATTGTTGCCATGATGTATACGCAGCTTTTCAACCTCTTGTGCGACAAGGCAGATGATGTGTACGGCGGCAGGCTTCCCGTACACGTCCGCTGCCTGCTTGATGAAGTGGCGAATATCGGGCAGATACCCAAACTGGAAAAACTGATTGCCACCATACGAAGCCGGGAAATATCCGCCTGCCTTATCTTGCAGGCGCAGAGCCAGTTAAAAGCCATTTACAAGGACAACGCCGACACGATTGTAGGGAATTGCGACACGACCCTTTTCTTAGGCGGCAAGGAGAAAACCACGCTCAAAGAAATGTCGGAGCTTTTAGGGAAAGAAACCATAGATTTATACAACACTTCCGAGAACCGGGGAAAGGAAAAGACCTACGGGCTGAATTATCAGAAATTAGGCAAGGAGCTTATGACACAAGACGAGCTTTCCGTCATGGACGGCGGCAAATGTATCTTGCAGGTAAGGGGCGCACGCCCCTTTTTCAGTGACAAGTTCGATATAACCAAGCACCCAAGATATAAATTCCTTTCCGATTTTGACAAAAAGAATGTATTTGACATTGAGAAGTATCTAAAACGCCGCCCGGCAGTTATCAAGCCGGAAGAACCGTTCGACCTCTACGAGATTGACGGGGCAGATTTGCAGGAGGACACAGACCATGAGCAGACGTAACACAAAGACAAAAGAAAATGACATTGAAAGATTTCTGATGAATGTTGCGGAAACCGCAGAAAACGCATTGCGGGAATACTGGGAGGAACGGGACGCAGAAAACCGCCTTTATGCAACGGAGTATGTCACACGCCGGGGGCTTATCCCGCAACAGTGACGGCAGGAAAGCCGCCCTTTTGCATAGCAGCCGGGGAGGATATGGGGGCAGGGGAAAAAGCGCAGGGAAAAGGGCTTTGCGTCATGGAAATGTGCATAACAACCTATTCCGTCATGGGAAACGCCATTCACAGCATATGGAAAAGCAAAGTGCAGCTTTCCCACGTCCTGCAAACAGCGTTTCCCACAACTCCATGAGCAAGGCAGTTATACACATTCCCACAACGCCGGGCGGCTGCTGAAACTCCCCCTCTCCCCCATTCATTTATTTATAAAAACGGAGGTACATATCATCAAAAACGTAAACACCGGGTACATGGTTCGTGCGCCCACCAGAGGGGCGCACCACCCCTTTACAACTGAATACCGCCACGCCGCAGCACCTACGCAGCGTGGGGACAGCCGCCAAAACAGGGCGGCTTTTTTCATACCCAAAAACCATTTTCCAAGCCGCAGGAAGCGGCAGAAAGCGAGGTCTATATGGCATTTTTTAATTCCGCAGTAGGCGTTTTGCAGACACTTGTTATCGCATTGGGCGCAGGTCTGGGCGTATGGGGCGTTATCAATCTCTTAGAGGGTTACGGCAACGACAATCCGGGGGCGAAATCACAGGGTATGAAACAGCTTATGGCGGGCGGCGGCGTTGCGCTTATCGGCACAACCTTAATCCCGCTGCTTTCCGGGCTGTTCGGATAATCCGGGGAGGTAGCCGCTTATGGAGAGCATATTTGAAGCCATTAACGAATGGCTAAAGGAGCTTTTAATCGGGGCGATTAACGGAAACCTGTCAAATATGTTCGGGGACGTGAACGAGAAAGTCGGCACGATAGCGGCGCAGGCAGGGCAGACCCCGCAGGGGTGGAATGGCGGCGTGTTTTCCATGATACAGAACCTTTCACAGACCGTCATTCTCCCCATTGCGGGGCTTGTCATTACTTATGTGCTATGCGTGGAACTAATCAGCATGGTTACGGACAAGAACAGCCTGCATGACATTGACACTTTCATGTTCTTCAAATATGTGTTCAAAGCGTGGGTAGCCGTCTACCTTGTTACCCACGTTTTTGACATCACTATGGCGGTCTTTGACGTGGGGCAGCATTTAGTCAACAGTGCGGCGGGCGTGATAAGCTCCGACACCGCTATTGACGTGGAAAGCACCCTTGCCGCAATGACCGCCAACATGGAAACAATGGAAGTCCCCGAACTGCTTTTGCTTGTAATGGAAACCGCCCTTGTTAGTATGTGCATGAAGATTATGTCCGTGCTGATTACGGTTATCCTCTACGGAAGAATGATTGAGATATATCTGACCTGCTCCGTTGCCCCTATCCCCTTTGCCACCATGACTAACAGGGAATGGGGAAGCATTGGGAACAACTACCTCAAAGGCTTGTTCGCATTGGGCGTACAGGGCTTTTTCATCATGGTATGCGTTGGGATTTATGCCGTGCTTGTGAATGAAATGGTTATCGCTTCCAACCTGCACAGTGCCATTTTCAGCATAGCCGCCTACACCGTGATACTCTGCTTTTCCCTCTTTAAGACGGGAAGCCTTGCAAAAAGCATTTTCCACGCACATTAGATTTCAGACAACGCCCCATGCGGGCAGAAAGGAGGTTATCAATGGCGTATGTCACAGTACCCAAAGACCTTACAAAAGTAAAGACCAAAGTTGCGCTGAACCTTACCAAGCGGCAGCTTGTGTGTTTCAGCATGGCGGCAGCCGTGGGCGTTCCCCTGTTCTTTCTCATAAAGGGCAGCGTCCCGCAGACCGCAGCGACCTTTCTCATGGTTCTTGCCATGCTCCCGTTTTTCCTGTTCGCCATGTACGAGAAGCACGGGCAGCCGCTTGAAAAAGTGTTAGGTAACATTATCAGAGTGTTTTTCCTCACGCCAAAGGAACGACCCTACCAGACGGAAAACTATTATGCCGTCTTAGCGAAGCAACGGAAACTTAACAAGGAGGTAACAGCCATTGCGAAAAAAAGCTATCAAAGACAGACCGCAAAACCAGCAGGCAAAAGAGAAAATCCGGCTCACACGGGCAGAAAAAAAGCAGATAGCCGCCCTTATGCGGCAGGCAAAGGGGGACGGGAAAAAGCACACCGCACAGCAGACAATCCCCTACTTGCAGATGTACCCGGACGGGATATGCCGGGTAAAGGACAATCTTTTCTCAAAAAGCGTTGAGTTTTCCGACATCAACTATCAGCTTGCACAGCCGGACGACAAGACCGCCACCTTTGAAGCCCTTTGCGACTTCTACAACTCCCTTGACAGCTCCGTAGGCTTGCAGCTTACCTTTGTGAACCGTGTCGCCGGGCAGGGGGACTTCTCAAAGAGTATTGCCATACCGCCGCAGCAGGACGGTTTTGATGATGTGCGGGAGGAATACGCCGCCATGCTCCAAAACCAGCTTGCAAAGGGCAATAACGGGCTTGTGAAGCATAAATACCTTACTTTCACACTGGAAGCCGACAGCCTTAAAAATGCAAAGTCCCGGCTGAACCGACTGGAAACGGATATATTGAACCACCTCAAAATCTTAGGGGCGGCGAACCGACCCCTTGACGGGAAAGAACGGCTTGAAGTGCTGCACGGCATTTTCCACCCGGACGGGGACGGGAAATTTTTATTCAACTGGAAATGGCTTGTACCGTCCGGGCTTTCCACGAAAGATTTCATTGCGCCGCCCTCATTCGCTTTCAAGAATGGGCGTATGTTCGGCATGGGCGACAAGACCGGGGCGGTATCGTTCTTGCAGATACTTGCGCCGGAACTCAATGACCGCCTGCTTGCCGACCTCTTGAACGTAGACGGGCATTTACTGGTAAACCTGCATATCCGCAGTATCGACCAGAGCGAAGCCATAAAGACCATTAAACGCAAGATAACCGACCTTGACGCAATGAAGATAGCCGAGCAGAAAAAGGCGGTACGCAGCGGGTACGACATGGATATAATACCGTCTGACCTTGCCACCTACGGCGGGGACGCAAAAGACCTGCTGCGGGACTTGCAGAGCCGCAACGAGCGAATGTTTCTCCTTACCCTGCTTGTGGTAAACCTTGCGGACAATAAACAGCAGCTTGACAACCAGATATTCCAGACGGCGGGCGTGACGCAGAAAGCCAACTGTTCCCTTGTGCGCCTTGACTATCAGCAGGAAGCCGGGCTTATGTCGTCCCTGCCTTTGGGACTGAACGAAATCCCCATACAGCGGGGGCTTACCACGTCAAGCACGGCTATTTTCGTGCCGTTTACCACGCAGGAGCTTTTCCAGAACGGGGAAGCCCTCTACTACGGCTTGAACGCACTTTCTAACAACATGATACTTGCGGACAGGAAGAAGCTCAAAAACCCTAACGGCTTGATTTTAGGGACACCGGGCAGCGGCAAGAGTTTTTCCGCAAAGCGTGAAATCACAAACGTATTCCTTGTTGCGGACAAAAAGGACTGTATCTTGATATGCGACCCCGAAGCAGAGTACGCACCCCTTGTCAACCGGTTAGGCGGGCAGGTAGTGAAAATCTCTCCCACAAGCCGGGATTTTGTGAACCCTATGGACTTGAACCTCAATTATTCCGAGGACGAAAGCCCCCTGTCACTGAAAAGCGACTTTATCCTTTCCCTTTGTGAGCTTGTCGTTGGCGGCAAAAGCGGCTTAGAGCCTATCGAAAAGACCGTGATTGACCGTGCCGTGCGGGAGGTTTACCGTGAGTACCTTGCCGACCCCGACCCGGCGAAAATGCCGATACTGGAAGATTTATACAACGCACTAAAGAAGCAGCCGGAAGCGGAAGCCGCACGGGTAGCCGCAGCACTGGAATTATATGTGCATGGAAGCCTTAACGTGTTCAACCACCGCACCAACATAGACATACATAACCGCCTTGTCTGCTTTGACATTAAGGAGTTAGGGAAGCAGCTCAAAAAGTTAGGTATGCTTATCATACAAGACCAAGTTTGGGGGCGTGTGACCGAGAACCGGGAACGCCACGCTAACACATGGTACTATTCAGATGAATTTCACTTGCTGCTGAAAGAGGAACAGACGGCGGCTTACAGCGTGGAAATCTGGAAGCGTTTCAGAAAATGGGGCGGCATACCCACGGGCATAACACAGAACGTCAAAGATTTGCTTGCAAGCCGGGAGATTGAAAACATCTTTGAAAACAGCGACTTCATCTATATGCTGAACCAAGCGGGCGGGGACAGGCAGATTTTGGCGAAGCAGTTGGGCATATCCAACAAGCAGCTTTCCTATGTGACCCACTCCGAAGCCGGGCAGGGGCTTATCTTCTACGGCAACGTGATACTCCCTTTTGTAGACCGTTTCCCGACCGACACCGAGCTTTACCGCATAATGACGACCCGCCCGGAGGAACTTGCCAATGGATAAGAAAACCGCCCTTATTGTACAAAGGACTGACCCGGAAACGGCGGTTGCGTTTATCCGAAGATACCACTATTCAAAAGTGCTGCCCCGCCTTACCCGCCATTACTTAGGCATTTACCGGGGCGGGCAGCTTTCCGGCGTTGTCCTCTTAGGTTGGGGGACGCAGCCTTTACAGACGATAAGAAAGATTTTCCCACGGCATAACTTTCTGACCTCTGACTATTTGGAAATTGGAAAAATGTGCTTTCTCCCGGAACTGAACCACACCGGGTATTTCGGCAGCCTTGCGCTCTCCGCACTCATACGCTGGGTACGGGACAACACGGGCTGCCTTTTCCTTTACACCCTTGCGGACGGCATTATGGGGAAATGCGGGTATGTGTACCAAGCGGCGAATTTCCGCTACTTAGGGCATTTCACGACAAGCGTTTACCGGGACACCGCCACCGGGGAGAAGATACACCCCCGGAGTGCCGGGCAGCTTTTAACGGAAAATGCGGCGTTGGAGGGCGTTGCAAAAAAGAACTGGCTGACCCATGACTTTTGCGCTGCAAAAGGGATTGAGAAGATCAACGGGCGAATGTTCCGCTACATCTTTCCGCTGACCGGGGAAGCAAAGAAAATCTTGAACAGCTACCCGCAGTATAAAGCCATACCCTACCCCAAAGACAGGGATTTATATTTTGCCGTCCGCACAGGGAAAAGGCAGTACAGGCAGATACCGCCGCCCCTCTTTGACCGGGACGTGTGCCGCTACAACCCACAGAAATACGGGCAGGCAGAAAGGAGGTAACAGGGCTTGCAGGAATTTAAGGCAACTGCTAAGACCACGCAGAAAATGACCCGTGACGGCGTTGTGGAAACCAACCAAGCCACCGGGGAGCAGACCAAAAAGAGCCAAAGGGAAACGGACGATTTTTCCGGGGACACAGCGGAAAACATGACCGGGAAAGCCCTTGACCGTGCCGCCGCCGAAAGGCAGCACCACAAGGCGAAGAAACGCAGGAAAAAGGCAAATAAAGCCGTTAAAAAAGCACAGGAAGCCACGGGGAAGCAGACAACCCGCCTGCAATTTTCCGAAGCGGAGCGCACCAACCCGGAGCTTGCAAAGTATGTGAAGAAATCCGAGAAAGCCGCGGATAAACTGGAAGCGGCAAGGGAAAAGATACCCAAGCAGAAACGCATTAAAGCGGCGAGGGAATTTGACGAAGCCACCGGGCGGGCAAAGACCCGCCTTACCTTTGAAAAGACCGACAAGCCCCCGAACGGGAAGCTGCACCACAACCCGGCTGACCGCCCCGTGCGGGAAATCAAGAATTATGTGCATGGGAAAGTAAGCGAGGTTGAGAAAGACAATTCCGGCGTTGAGGGGGCGCACAAGTCGGAAAAGGTTGCGGAACGGGCGGGCAGCTACGCAAGCCGGAAATTAAAAGAGGGCTACCGAAGCCACAAGCTCAAGCCCTACCGAAAAGCCGCCAAAGCGGAAGCAGCGTCACAGAAAGCAGATACAAACTATCTCTACCACAAGACGCTAAAGGAGTACCCGGAGCTTGCGAGCAACCCCCTCTCCCGTTTCCACCAAAAACAGCAGATAAAAAAACAGTACGCAAAGGATTTACGGGCGGCGCAGAAAGCCGGAGCGACAGCCGGAAAGACCGCAGGCGCAGCCAAGAACACCCGCAAAACGGCACAGAAAGCCGGGGAAGCCACGAAAAAGACAACGGACTTTATCGCCCGCCACTGGAAAGCAATACTGACCGTGGGCGTGTTCCTGCTTTTAATCGTGATGATATTTACCGGGCTATCTTCCTGCGCCGCCGTGATACAGGGCGGCGTTTCCTCTGTCTTAGGCACTTCCTACACCGCCGAGGACGAAGCAATCCGGGAAGTGGAAGCCGACTACAAGGAACTGGAAAGGGGCTTGCGGGAGGAAATCGCAGACATAGAAACGGACTACCCGGACTATGACGAATACCAGTACCATTTAGACGAAATCGGGCATAACCCCTTTGCGCTTGCGTCCTACCTTACCGCCAAGCTCTACGACTACACAAGGGAGGAAGCGAGGGCAGAGATACAGGCATTGTTTGAAAAACAGTACACCCTTACCCTGCGGGAAGAAATACAGACACGCTACCGCACGGAAACCACCACCGACCCGGAAACCGGGGAAACGACCACCGAAGAAATCCCCTACGATTATTACATTCTCCATGTGACGCTGACAAACAAAAACATAGAAGCCCTTGCCGGGGAACTTTTAACCCCGGAGCAGAAAGAAATGTTTGACATCTACATGGAAACCAAAGGCAACAAGCCGGACGTGTTCGGGGAGGACTACGCAACAGGCACACCGGGCAGCGGGGAATACACCGACTACGAGATACCCCCGGAAGCCCTCTCTGATGAACGCTTTGCCGCCATGATTGCGGAAGCGGAAAAATACTTAGGCTATCCCTATGTATGGGGCGGCAGCTCCCCGTCAACGTCCTTTGACTGTTCGGGCTTTGTGTGTTGGGTAATCAACCATTCCGGCGTTGGGAGTGTCGGCAGGACAACGGCGCAGGGCATATTTAATTACACAACGCCAATCGCACCAAGCGAAGCCAAGCCGGGGGACATTATCTTTTTCACGGGGACGTATGACAGCGGTTCGGCGGTTAGCCATGTGGGAATTTATGCAGGAAACGGCATGATGATACATTGCGGCAACCCTATCTCCTACGCTTCCGTCAACACCCCTTACTGGCAGTCGCATTTTTATTCCTACGGCAGACTTCCATAAAAAAATATGTCTAATTATAATAAAGTTTGATAATTTGATAAAAAAGAGTGACATAGAAATAAAAAAGTTGTACAATAAAATCAAGGGAAGGAAATAATAAAAAAGTATGACATTACGAACATGAAATAATAAAAAAGCATGACATCGGAGTGGTGGATATGGCAAAGAGGACACGAATATGGAATGAAGCCAAATACCGCAAATATCTTGCTGAAGGAAGAGGGCAGGGAGAACTTATGGAATATAAGCCATGGGTTCAAGTTCAGGATTTCCCTTCTAAGGGAATAGTTTCGCGTGTAAAAGGCCGTACTACGGGAAGAATCCATCACCTGATGTCAAACTTGGAATTACGGTATTTCCTTCTACTGGATTGGTCTGAAAAAACAATGGATATCCGGGAGCAGTTTCCTCTTGATGAAATATCAGATGCTATTGGGATTGCAGATGCCTGTGGTATCCGGTATCCTTATGATAACGTCAGTGGTTTCCCATATGTATTGACAACAGATTTTCTGATCACGGTAAATGGCGGTTATGTGGCAAGGACAATAAAACCCAAAACAGAACTCCAAAAACTGAGGGTAAGGGAGAAACTTGAGATAGAGAGGCGTTACTGGTTAAAGAGGAATGTCGAGTGGAGAATTATAACAGAAGATGAAATCCCTAATACAAAGATACGGAACATTGAGTGGCTGTGCAGCGGAAATGATTTTAGAACATTGGTTGCTAACGGAGATTTAGCTCGAAAGTGTGAAAAATCATTTATGAAAATGTATGGCAGTGAAGAATATCCTGTTATTGAGATAATCCACAATGTTGAAGAAACCTATGGACTGTGTGGAGGCGTAGGTATTGCATTGTTTAAACATCTGGTATGCAGTAAAAGTATTGAGTTGGATTTGAACAAGCAGATTGATTTGTCAGAACAAAGGTGTGGGGTTGGCAATGGGGCATAATATTTTTGTAAATGAAGTTGTTCATATCGAAAAAGAAGAACAGTTATATAGGGTACTTTGGGTTTCTCCGGAACAGGAATATGGATACTGGATATCATTAGAAAAGCAGAGTCGGGTTCCAGATAGATTTATTTGTCCTAAAATGCTTGAAGGTATATCTACAGGGGCGATTACAGTTGTGGAAGATCCTGTTGTAATTTCTGAAGGAAACGTGTCTGAAACAGCAAAGGAAAAAAGGGATGAATGGTGGCATATCCTGAAGCCAGTACTTGAATGTGAGCCGGATATATATGAGCGCAGGCGTAGGGGTGAATTGTTATCCGAAGTTGCAAAAAGGAACAACAGGGATAAGGCAAACTTATACCGTTATCTTGTAAAGTATTGGAAAAAAGGAAAGACGCCGAACGCTTTTTTGCCGGATTACAGGAATTGTGGAAAAGGCGATAAAACCCAGAAAGATAAAAAACTTGGCCGTCCGGTAAAGCATGATGGAAGTTTTGGTAAGGTTATTACAAAAGAAGATGTTGGATATTTTGAATCTGCAATTAGGAAGTATTATTTGAAGCGCAAAGATGTTACCATAAAAAGCACCTATGAGAAAATGCTTGGGGACTTTTATTCAGTGAAAGCTCAAGACCAAAATGGAAATGAATACCTGCAGTTGTTACCAGAGGATCAGATCCCTTCCATTACCCAGTTTCGTTATTGGTACAAAAAGAACCAAAATATAAAAACAGAAATCCAGAAACGAAAAGGTGATGCAAAATTTGAACTGATAGGACGGGCAATCACCGGAAGGTCGGACTACCAGCTGATGGGGCCAGGGGCAAAGTATCAGATTGATGCAACTGTAGGCGACATTTATCTTGTTTCACAATTTGACCGGAGCGACATCATAGGCCGTCCTGTCATGTATTTTGTTATGGACAGTTACAGCCGGATGGTAACGGGGATGTATGTCGGACTGGAAGGCCCATCATGGGCTGGGGCGATGATGGCGATTGAAAACGCAGCCAGTGATAAGGTTGCTTATTGTGCATCATATGGGATTACGATAACAGAGGATGAATGGCCATGCCACCATCTCCCCACAGCAATCCTTGGTGACAGGGGCGAGATGGAGAGTAAACTTGCCGATAATCTTATTCAGATGCTTGGGGTACGGGTTGAGAACGCACCACCCTACAGGGCAGACCTAAAAGGCATTATTGAGCAGCATTTCCGGACAATCAACACAAATGCACTTCCCTTTCTTCCGGGAAAGGTTCTTCCGGATATGAGTGAGCGTGGAGGCCGTGACTACCGCCTGGACGCAAAACTTGACATTAGGCAGTTCACAGAGATCATTATCCGCTGTGTGCTTTATTATAATAACAGCCACTGCATGGATTATTTTGAGAAAAACGGGCAAATGATGCAGGTGGGTGTCGATGCGGTGCCGTTGGAACTTTGGAATTTCGGTATCCGTTATTGTTCAGGCTGTCTTAGAACGGTGCCGAAAGATACGCTTCGTCTGGCGCTTATGCCTGTCGATAAAGCATCTGTGACAGAACGGGGCATCCGTTTTAAAGGCATGTATTATTCATGCGAAGAAGCTCTCAAAGGCCTGTGGTTTGAAAAGGCAAGGGCAAACGGGGCATATCGAGTGAAAATCTATTATGATCCCCGTGATATGGGGGCAATCCTGGCAGAATCTCCTAACAGTGCTGAAATAGTCAGGTGTGAGCTTGTAGACTGGGAAACAAAATATGCCGGGAAACAGCTGGATGAAGTCAGGTATGAGCAGGAGAAGGAAAAAATCCGCAGCAAAAAAGTCAAAGCGAAAGAAATGGAAGCAAAGATCAATCTGGGGAAGCAGATAGAAAACATTGTTGATTCCGCAGAGAAAAAATCCAGCAGCAACTATGGAATCCCAAAGGCAGAGCGAATTAGGAATATCCGTAGCAACCGCAGGAATGAAAAAGAAGAAATCCGTAAGCAGGAAGCTTTTACAGAAAATGAAACCGATCAGGAAGAAAAAAAGGACATGCAGGCAGCCGGAGAACCCGAAGTATCGCCAATCATGCGGCTGATACAGCAACAGGTGGAGGAAGAGATTAAAGATGATGCCTTATACAGACAAAGCAGAGTACCTGGAACAGGTGATACCGGAGTACCAGGGGAATCCTCTGATTGAAGCATTGCCGGATATATGGTCAGGCGGGCAGGTAATCCAGATGCTGTCGGAGAAAGCAGCCTATAATAATGGGGAGCGGAAACTGGATATGCAGTACCGAATGCACTGTATCTATAGATTATTCCGGTATTTTCAGCCACTGGAGCAGCACATTGATATCGAACAGCGAATATCCAGAAGCATCCGTCAGGGTTATCTATATAGAAATCCATTAACGTCAGAATATGCGGCGGGACTTGCGGACGGATATGCTACCATGAAAGATAAGACCGGTTACCATGCGCTGCATGGGGTGAAATCGGCGGCATCCGGCTTTACGATTATTGGCGTGTCAGGGGTCGGGAAAAGCACGGCAGTAGAAAAAATCCTTTCTCTGTATCCGCAGCGGATCGTCCATACAAGATACCGGGAAATGCCATTGGCATTCACGCAGCTGGTATGGTTGAAACTGGACTGTCCGCATGACGGATCATTAAAACAGCTGTGCTACCAGTTCTTTTATGCACTGGATCTGGCGGCAGGAACGGATTATTTTCAGCAGTATACCAAGGGGAGATACTCCCTGGACATGCTTCTGATTATCATGACACAGCTTGTAAGGCAGTTCCAGATAGGCATCCTTGTGATTGATGAGATACAGCATCTGAGCGAAGCAAAAGGGGGAGGCTCTGATAAGATGCTGAACTTCTTTGTGACGCTTGTCAATACCATAGGCTTGCCGGTTGTCATGATTGGCACAACAAAAGCAATGTCAATACTGCAAGGAGAGTTCCGGCAGGCAAGGCGGGGAAGCGGACAGGGAGATTTGATCTGGGACAGGATGAAAAATGACGCAGCGTGGCAGGTATTTGTGAAATCCATGTGGCGTTACCAGTGGACAAAGAACAGTGTCCCTTATTCAGATGAGATGGTCAACATGCTTTATGACGAAAGCCAGGGAATCATTGACATTGCCGTAAAACTTTATGCGATTGTACAGATCGAGGCGATCACAAACGGAGTGGAAAGTTTTTCCGCTTCAGACATACATAAGGTGGCAGAGAAAAAACTTGGCCTTGTTAAGCCGATGCTGGATGCCTTGCGGAGCGGGGACAGGAAAAAGATACTGAGATATGAGGATATCACGCCGGTTAGCATTGAGGATTACTTGTCCGCATACCAGGCGGTGAAGCCGGAAATTCAGGAAAAGACTACAGAAAAGAAACTTACTGTGCTTGAACAGACAGTAGTAAAGCTGCTGGAAGTGGATGTAGATCCGCCTGTGGCAAAACGTCTTGCAGGGAAGGTGATTGCGTCACATAAAAATCCGGTCAGTGTTGGTGAGGCTTTCAAAGAAGCTTACCGGCTGTATATTTCAGAAGTGCCAGATATGCAGGAAACAGAGGAATCCAGAGAAGATTTGAGGGAAAGCGACGGCTATGAAGACATAAAAAGGAAAGGACTTGTTGATGAAACGGAGTGGTGAGGGTGGCGCAAAAACTTAACTTTTTTCCAACACCATACCCAGATGAATGCTTTTACAGTATTTTTTGCCGCTATTATGTCCGGAGCGGAATTAGTTCTCCAATGGCGGCGACAAAGCTGTTTTTTGGATGCGACAGGTCATTGCTTGTATCGACGGTTTATTTTCCAAGAAAGCTGGAACGTCTTGATTACTGGGTCAATCCAGACAGTGGCATTACTGGAAGACAGCTGATTTGTGAACATACAGCGTATCCTTACCACTCTATCTCATATGTGAATGATATATATCAGCAGATGGAAGGAGCGATTCAGGATGGAATACCAGAGAATGGCATTGAAAATCTGATACGCAGAATGATAGGAAAATGCAAATATGTTTCAGCAGGGCAATATCTCCGTTACTGCCCCGAATGTGCCAAAGAGGACATAAAAAAATATGGTGAAACTTATTGGCACAGGCTGCCACAACTGCCGGGAATAAAAATTTGTCCGAAGCATGGATGTGGCGTTAAAAACAGCAGCGCTCCCTTTGAAGGGATGCGGGTGAGGATATATCCCGCATCTTATATCCTACGTAATATGGAAGACAGGACGGAATGTCAGGAATTACGGTATAAGTATAGGGAAGAATACCTGGCCATTGCACAGGAGACAACCTGGCTGTTGGAATATGGGAGAAAGTTTGGCGGGTATCAGCCAATCAGCAGTAAATACAGGGAACTCATGAAAGCAAGGGATTACGCTGACTTCCATGGGACAAGCATAAACAGGGATGGCTTGAGGCACGATTTCATGGAGAAATATGATGAGGCATTCATTACAGAGCTGCTTCCATATGACGGAGATCCTTTGTATTGGCTGAGATATCTGCAGGAAAGTATTGGATTCAATCTCCGCCCGATCCACCATATCCTGCTGATGCGGTTCTTTGCAGGCACAGTGGAAAACTTCTTTAATATAGAAGTAAAGGCAGAACTTCCATATGGGAGCGGCCCTTGGCCGTGTGCGAATAAACTATGCAGCCATTATCGGAAAGATGGTGCAATACAGGTAGAAATCTGTAAAAAACGGGATGAGATATGGGCATGGTTTGAATGCCCACACTGTGGGATGCGCTACCGCAGGTCAGATCCGAGGCAGAGTTTTGAGGAATACCTGAAAAAACCATGTATTTCTAATAGAGGTTTTATATATGAGCAACATTTGAAAGAATATCTTTCCGATCCTGAATTGTCATTGAATGCGATTGCTGATTTGCTGGGCGTCGGAGCCAATACTGTAGGGCAGTATGCCAAAAAGAATGGGATTGATGTAAAGAAAAGGCGTAAAGCGAGTTATTATTCTTGCGGCGCTGACAAAAGTGAGGGGAAAACAGCCTACTACAAACGGCGTGTCCAGGAAGAGTTACAAAAGACACCTATAATGTCTTGCCGAGATCTGAAAGAGCGTGTTCCCGGAGCTTACGAATGGCTGATTCGTAAAGAACCGGATTGGATACATGCCAGGCTGATCCATGAGTTTGATAAGCCAAGATGGAATGAATGGGGAGAAGCAGCCCTTGCAGAATTAAAGGCGGCATATGCAGAAATACAGTCATCCGGGGATAAACGGAAACGTGTGACTATTAGCTGGCTGGCGAGGGCGGCCGGGATAAATAGGGATGATATATACGGCAGGCTTCGCTACCTGCCAGAGATGCAGAAGTTTTTTGATGAAGTCTGTGAAACACAGGAGGAATGGATCCGGCGGCGGTATACAGAAATCGCCCTTGAAAAGAAAAAAGCAGGAGGAAAGGAATTCACTTATGATGATGTAAAACGGAAGGTACAGGTCAGGAGGGGATCTTATGAGAGAAACAAGGAATTGATTGAGAATTTGATTGTAGAATTGAATGGTATTTTTCAATGAAAGATTAAAAAAACACTACTTTACAAGTTTTTAACAAAAAGTGCCGTATGAAGCACTTTGGTGTATAATAAGTTTGCTAACAATAAACACGAAAGTGAGTGACCTCATACGGCAAACTTATTATACAACGAAAAATACATAATCGGTAGGCTTTATCGATATTTTTATATTTATTTTTCTATATTGTCAGCGCCTACGGCTGAAACGCTGTTCCTGCTCGTGCTATCCATGCTGGCGATGGAATCTGCAGGTTCCATCCGATCCCTATACCGGCATTTTCTGGCGGGCATAACATCAAAATCCCTGAATGTATTCTATTATGCCTGCTCCTATGCCAAAGTTGACTTTTCGGGTTTTATGAATGCTACGGCAAAACTGGCTCTTGGCCTGGTTCCCGACAACCTGAAGTCCCAGCCGGTATTCCTCTGCATAGATGATACCATGGTCTCGAAATTCGGAAAGAAGTTCGAGGATATCTCCAAACTGTTCGACCATGCGGCGCATAATGGATCCAATTATCTGAATGGGCACTGTTTTGTCAGTGTTATGCTCTGTATCCCGGTATGGAATAAAAATAAGATATCCTATCTTTCCCTCCCTCTTGGCTACCGCATGTGGCAGAAAGAAAAAGGATCCAAACTGGAACTTGCTGCTTCCATGGTACGGCAGGTAATGCCGGAATTCAGGGATAAGAAAAATGTCATCATCCTTTGTGACAGCTGGTACGTAAAACAGAACCT
>ERZ808046.916-NODE-916-length-17025-cov-6.222445_pt1 | contig 17025 bp, 16 predicted proteins | sample MGYA00380196_ERZ808046 | MGnify/ENA primary metagenome ERZ808046 (study PRJEB31490, sample SAMN06133421) | mouse gut metagenome | isolation source: Z6_2 | host: mice | place: China: Chengdu | collected 2015-05 ...
AAAAACAGCTCCTTTGCCGCATCCAAAATCTCTTTCTTCCATTGTTCCGGCTGTTTTTTCACTGGCCTTGCCAATTTTCATCCGCCTCCTTCGATAGTTATTGACCTCGATTCATTAACTATTATACGAGGAATCTGCTATCATGTCAATCTCTTTTGTAACTTCGGGAATACCAAAACATATCATAATCCAAAGTTCCTGACGAACTCCGAGTGATATGTGATATTGATTACGTATCCGCTCTGCCAATCAGTACCTTCTTTCCGCAAAATGCAAAACCGTATTTTCGGATGCATTCTTTGGGAATTCCTTTGGCCACAAGAGAAGACTGATAATTCCGTTCTTCTATTTGATGAAGCGCTTCTTTCACCGTATCTGTTAATTCTTTTTCCTCTGAATCCTGCACTTTAAACTCCATGATGACAGCATTTTCCTGCATTTGTAATGCTGTTTCTAATATTGCTTTCGGCTCCAGCATCACATCATACCGTCCAAATCCGCTCTCACGATTTGAGGTTATTACATACCTGTCAGACAGTTCTACCATCAATCCCAGGACAAAACCATGGTAAAACTTCTCAGGCTCTTCACCGCAGGGCCCTTTTCCAGTGTCAAAATAACTGAACGTTGCAAGAGCTACCCTGTTCATATAATGATTCATGGCTTTTACATCGTCCTTTAGCAGGGCCTTTATAAAATTATTATAATAATGATTTTCAGAAAACCAGTTTTGAATCATATTCTCAAACATGATCCGGACTTCTTTGTTGGTCAGCGACAGTTCATAATAAATGCGCCCTGTCTCTTCTGTAAAACGGGTATCTGCTACCTTCAAATATCCGCCTGCAAGCAGGAAACTCCAAATTGCATTTGGTGTAGCCGGAAGCTGGTCATAAACAATCTGTTCATCAATCTGAACCCGGATACTTTCTCCCCGCAATAAACTTTCAAAGGTCTTTTTAATATCAGGACTGCCCTCCCTGATCAGTTTTCCCGCAAGACTGTTGGAACTGGTATTCACCCAATAAGTGCCCACTTTCCTTTTGTCAAGAAAATTGATAACCGACCATGGATTGTAAATATCTTTCCGCTCTCCAAAAGTAAAACCATCGTACCAATCCTTTACCTGCCGCTTCTGACCTGCCAGATCATATTCCTCCAATGCTGAGAAAACTTCCTCCTGCGTAAATCCAAAACTCGTTGCGTATTTTGCCGAAGTTGTCGTTATCACTTCGAGATTATTCAAATCGGAAAAGACAGATTTCCTGCTGATCCTTGTAATCCCCGTCATAATGGCTCGCTCCAGGTACGGATTTGATTTAAAGGTGGAATTAAACAGGCTTCTGGTAAAGGAAACCAGTTCTCTCCAGTATTCATGTACATAAGCTTCCTGCATGGGGGTATCATATTCGTCTAAAAAAATGAGCACTTTCTCATTATAATAACGTGAAAGATAACAGGACAGCTGCTTGATCGCAAAGGATGCCTCACTATCCTCCATATCTGCCGATATACCCGTAAAATCATTCTTTTCGCGTTCACTTAAAACATTACTTTCCAGCAAAAAATCAAATTGGTTGTAAAGTGACTTGATAATAAGACATATTTTTTTCCGTACCTGGACAAAGGAATCTTCTTTTACATCTGCAAAGCTCAGGAAAATAACCGGATATGTCCCCTGCAGTCCGCGATACTTGTAATTCCCTTCAGGGGATTTTTCCTGCCATATGGAAAGCCCTTCAAACAATTCTCCTCTGCCTGCATATTTCACCGAAAAAAATTTTTCCAGCATGCTTAAGTTTAGCGTCTTTCCGAAACGTCTGGGACGTGTAATCAGGGTAACGCTGTCCCCGCTTTCCCACCATTCCTTTATGAAGTTCGTCTTATCGATATAAAAATATCCCTCATTTTGAATCATTTCAAAATCCTGGTTCCCAATACTTACAGTCCGCGCCATACCTGTGTATCTCCTTTTCGATTTCATGATAAAGAAAATGGGATTTATTTTTTACTTCGGAAATATCCAAAGCAAAACAGGAAAATAATATCCAAAATCAATGCTGTTTTCTTTATTGCTCCTGTATATTACCACATAACCATTCATTTTTCCATAAATACTGTTTTAAATAATAAAATTTATGGAAAGTATACTTGACATTTCAAATATCCGTGTTATACTAAAAGCATGGAAAGCGAACTTTCCATACGAAAGGAGGTCACATGAAAAACCGGTTGGAAGAACTGCGTAAGCAGCAGGGAATTAAACAGGAGGATTTGGCAAATGCATTGGAAGTATCGCGACAGACAATCGGCTCTTTGGAAAATGGGCGCTACAACCCGTCTATTCAGCTGGCATTCAAAATTGCGAGGTACTTCAATATGTCGATCGAAGAAATTTTTATTTACGAGGAGGATTGCTTATGAAAAAGAAAAATTTTGCAACTGCTGTTATGGGAATTGTTTTATTATTGTGTGGGTTTTATTTGTTGAAAGGTGTGGAAAGTCCTAATGAATTTTTAATCAAATTGCCATATATTTGTATAGGGGTTGGGTGCGGCATCTTTGGGCATGGAATGGGAAATCTTATTGCCGACAAAGCCATTAGCAGAGATTCCCATGCGCAAAAGCAAATAGAGATAGAAAAAAATGATGAACGCAATATAGCAATTTCTAATCGTGCCAATTCAAAAGCCTATGACATAATGACCTTTGTGTTTGGCGCATTAATGGTTTCATTTGCACTTATGGGAGTGGATATGATACCGATTTTGCTACTGGTCTTTGCCTATTTGTTTGTACACGGCTGCGCAATTTATTACCGGCTAAAATATGAAAAAGAAATGTAATAAAATATCGGGCACAGCAACCGCCATGCCCGATATTCATTGTTCCCAATAATTCTTTAGTTATTAATCAGCTTATCGCTCTCGTTGTTCCAGCTGTAGAGCTTGCGGATTTCCTTACCCACCTGCTCAGCGGGATGCTCTGCGGCAAGCTTTCTCATAGCCTTAAAGTGAGCCTGTCCGCCTGCAGGAGACATATCAAGCAAAAATTCCTTGGCAAAGCTGCCATCCTGGATATCCTTTAAGATCTTCTTCATGGTCTTCTTGGTCTCATCCGTGATGATCTTAGGTCCGGTCACATAATCGCCGTACTCTGCTGTGTTGGAGATGGAATATCTCATTCCCTCGAAGCCTGACTGATAGATTAAGTCTACGATCAGCTTCATTTCATGGATACACTCAAAGTATGCATTCCTGGGATCATAGCCTGCTTCTGTCAATGTCTCAAAGCCAGCCTGCATCAGTGCGCATACACCGCCGCAGAGAACTGCCTGCTCGCCGAAAAGGTCTGTTTCTGTTTCTGTTCTGAAAGTGGTCTCCAGTACGCCGGCCCTTGCGCCGCCGATGGCAAGTGCATAGGCAAGTGCCTTCTCAAGGGCTTTGCCGGTAGCATCCTGATGAACGGCTACCAGACAGGGAACACCCTTGCCGGCCTGATACTCGCTTCTTACGGTGTGGCCGGGTCCCTTGGGCGCGATCATGGTAACGTCCACGTTCTTGGGAGGAACGATCTGATTAAAATGAATATTAAAGCCGTGCGCAAACATCAGCATGTTGCCCTCTTCCAGGTTGGGCTCAATATCCTTTTTGTACATGGCAGCCTGCAGCTCATCATTGATGAGAATCATGATAATGTCTGCCTTCCTGGCAGCCTCTGCCGCCGTATATACCTCAAATCCCTGAGCCTCGGCTTTGGCCCAGGACTTGGAACCTTCATATAAGCCGATAATGACGTGGCATCCTGACTCCTTTGCGTTTAATGCATGGGCATGCCCCTGGCTGCCGTAACCGATGACTGCGATTGTTTTTCCTTCCAGTAAGGACAGGTTACAGTCTTCCTGATAATAAATATTTGCCATTTCTTTCTCCCTCCTGCGCTGATTTCCGCGCATCCGTTGTTTATACTCAACTGCATACTACAGATAAGTAACGTTCTCGGTTCCGCGCCCCAGACCGGCGATACCGGTTCTTGCAAGCTCCAGAATCTCATAGCCTTCCAGGAGGCTGATAAATGCATCAATTTTATTCTGATCACCGGTGAGCTCTATGATCAGACTGTCGGAAGCCACGTCCACAATCTTGGCGCGGAAAATATCCGCTATGGAAATGACGCCCTGCCTCTGATCGCTCCCTGCTCTTACTTTGATCATGGCGAGTTCACGGTAAACGCTGTTTTCGGGTTTGAGTTCCTTAATGTCCCTTACATCCACCAGCTTGGCCACCTGCTTCTCAATCTGGTCAAGAATCTCATCATCCCCGGAGGTAACAATGGTAATCCTTGTAAAACGGGGGTCGGCGGTAAGGCCTGCGGTGATGCTGTCTATGTTGTAGCCTCTTCTGGAAAAAAGGCCGGAAATCCGGCTCAAAACGCCGGAGGTATTGTCCACTAAAAGCTGAAAAACCTTCTTACGCAATTTGTTATCCTCCTAACATGAAAATTATTGTAACAATATCCCTTTAAAAAGTCAACGATTTAATCGGTCTCCGTACATTTTTGGAGGGCCAGCGTGCCGGTGCGGGCTACCTCCACAATGCTGATGGACTTAAACATACCGATAAAAAGCTGTACCCTTTCCGGGGTATCGCACATCTGTATCAGCATCATATTCTTGGACATATCCACGATTCTGGCATTCATGATGTCACAGACTTCCATGATATCCCTGCGGTTGCTTCTGTTGTATTTGATTTTCATAAGAAGCAGCTCCCGGCTGATACTGACGGACTCATCAAAGGTTTTTACTTTAATCACATCCAGCTTTTTGTTAAGCTGCTTTTCAATCTGCTCTAAAGTGCGCTTGTCCCCGCTGCTCACAATGGTCATGCAGGAAACAGCCGAATCATCGGTCTCTCCCACCGCCAGAGAATCAATGTTAAAGCTGCGTCTCGAAAACAGCCCTGCCACCTTGCAGAGCACACCGGAGCGGTTTTCCACTAATACGGAATAAATTCTTTTCATATTTCATCTTACTCCTTTATTTCACTAAATCCATAGGATCAATAATACACTCTAACAGCACGGATTCGTCCTTTTCAAGGAACTCATCTATAATCTCATCCGCTTTATCCATGTTCTCAAGGCGCAGGAACTTCATATCATAAGCGGAGGAAAGCCTTTCAAGATCCGGGCTTCCGGAAAGATCCACCACGGAATAATGATCCTGATAGGTGTAATGCTGGAATTCCCTCACCATTCCCAGATAATTGTTCTTAAGGACTATAATTTTAACCGGAATATCGTGCTGGCGCATGGTGGCAAGCTCCATCATGGACATCTGGAAAGAGCCGTCCCCGCAGACGGCAACGACCTGTCTGCTCTTATCCGCCAGCTTGGCGCCCATAGCGGCCGGAATGGAATAACCCATGGTTCCCATGCCTCCGGAGGTTAAAAATCTTCCTTTTCGCACAATGTGGTAACCGCAGGACCAGATCTGGTTCTGCCCCACATCGGCCACATAAATACCGTCCTCCTGCATCTTGTCGGAAAGCATGGTGATAAACCCGGCCGGATCCACATAGGCAGGATTGGGGTTTCTTTTGGGAGCCATGGACTCCCTGTATTGATTCAGGGTATTTACCCACTCTCTGTGCTCACAGGTGATCTCCTGTTCCAGAAGATCCTCAAAAATATGTCTGGCATCCCCCACAAGAGGAATGGTCGGCCCTACGTTCTTGCCAATCTCGGCGGGATCTACATCAATATGAATCAAAACCTTGTTATTGGTGATCAAATCCGGCTGGTTAACGGCGCGGTCAGCGACTCTTGCTCCCACCATGATAAGAAGATCCGACTCATTCATGGCCCTGTTGGCGCAGGGTTTGCCGTTGTTTCCTACCATCCCGTAATACAGAGGATGTCTGGTAGGCATGACTCCGATCCCCATCATGGTGGAGACTACCGGAATCTCATGCTTTTCGGAAAATGTCCGAAGCTCTCCTTCCGCATTAGAGAGAAGGACGCCGCCACCGGTACAGATGATGGGACGTTTGGCTTTCTGCAGCTCTGCGGCTACCTTCTTGATCTGTACCATGTTTCCTTTTACCGTTGGCTTATAGGTGCGCATGGAAACCGATACAGGGTAAACAAATTTCTTAACCTCCGCATTTTGAATATCAATGGGAACATCGATCAGCACCGGCCCTCTTCTTCCCGTGTTTGCAATGTGAAAAGCCTCCTTAAAAATACGGGGGATTTCATTTGCATCCTTCACCAGATAGCTGTATTTCACAAAGGATTCCACCGCTCCGGTGATATCCGCTTCCTGGAATACATCGCTGCCGATCAGCTCGGAATTTACCTGACCGGTGATACATACCATCGGTATACTGTCCGCAAAAGCCGTGGCAATTCCCGTGATCACATTGGTTGCTCCCGGGCCGGAGGTGACGGCACAGACTCCCACCTTTCCGGAAACTCTTGCAAGCCCGCTGGCTGCGTGGGCGGCATTTTGCTCTGTCCTGATCAGAATCGTCCGGATAGGTGATTCCAAAATACTGTTGTAGAATGGGCAGATGGCTACCCCGGGATAGCCAAATACATATTCCACTCCTTCTTCTTCCAAACATTTTACAATTGCATCTGCTCCTGTCATTTTTGTAGCTGTTCTCCTTTCCAAAAACGAAATATTATCTGAACTTATTAAAAAAATTTGCAAAGGGTTCCACAACATCACCCAAATCCTTAATTGCCTTATTTAATCCCTCAAAATCAACTTCTTCAATCTCTTTCATAATAGAAGAAACCGCTTCTGCGTTTTCCGTGATAAAATCGTCCATATTCTGTCCCATCTCCGTGATGGCTCCGCTCATTTCCGTGATACCCTGAATGGCTTCATCCGCAAGGGTGATGGTCCCGGAAGCCTGGGCAATCACAGCGTCGGCCCTGGCAACTGTTCTCAATACGGCAGGGACGACAACCACCAGAGCGCAGAGAAGGGCGAGTGCCGTTATAACTGAAATTAGGGTTCTGACCCTGGCATAAAACAGCTGTTTTTCCGAATTCTGGGTTAATTTGGCAAGCTGTCCATTTTCGCCACGAAAATTTTCACCGCGATAAACATCCTGATTTTGCATAATTTCCTGCACATCCTCACTTTTTTGATTCATTTTAACATTACTTTAACCTCATTTTTGCGTTAACCATGTTCATCCATACCCAGAAGCCTTTTGGCAACCCTCACCGCATCAGCGGCATCCCTGGAATAGGCGTCGGCTCCTATCTCCTGCGCATACTCCGGCGTAATGACGGCGCCGCCGATCATGATTTTGGCAGAAGCATTCCGCTCTCTGGCATATTCCACTACCCGTTTCATCTCCTGCATGGTGGTAGTCATAAGCGCTGAGAGGGCAATGATTTTGGCATGGTTTTTGATGGCTTCCTCCACAATGGTTTCTCTTGGCACATCCTTACCCAGATCGATAACCTGAAAACCATAGTTTTTCAGCATCAGAGCCACCAGATTCTTTCCGATGTCATGGATGTCTCCTGCCACTGTGGCTATTACCACCACCGGCATTTCGGCGTTTTCTGTTCCAACAGAGAGCAGGGGCTCCAAATATTCAATGGAAAGCTTCATGGCCTCCGCACTGGCAATGAGCTGAGGAAGAAAATACTTCCCTTTATCAAAGAGCTCTCCCACATGATTGATTGCCGGAAGCAAAATTTCATTGAGTATAAGGGAGGCTTCCATCCCGTTATCCACTGCTGTTCTGGTGTGCTCTGCGATCTGCTTTCTGTTCCCTTTCATCACATCCTGATAGAGAAGATGATTGCCATAGGCATGCCCTGTCATATCGTCTGTCTCCGGCTTTGCGGAAGCAGAAGTACCGGGGGAAACGTTTGCGGTGCCTGCATCCGTTTTGGAGACCTGCGGCATAGGTGCCGCCGGGGGAAGCTTTTCCTTATAGGCCGCTATTCTTTCAATATAGCGGACATCGGCTCCTTCCTTATTCATCAGTAGATCAGAGGCAAAAGCCATATTTACCAGCAGATCCTGAGAAGGATTGGCAATTGCCATGGTAAGCCCCTCCTGAATTGCCATGGTAAGAAAGGCTGTGTTCACAAAACTTCTTTCCGGCAGACCAAAGGAGATGTTGGAGAGACCGCAGATGGTTGCAAATCCCTCCCTGCGGCAATAACGGATCGTTTCAAGGACCTCAGCCGCCGCATTTTTGTTGGCCCCTACCGTGGTAACCAGTCCGTCCACCACGATATCCTCCCGGGACATACCGAGAGCAAAAGCCTTCTGAGAAATTTTTTCAATGATGGATATCTTCTCCTCCAGATTTTGGGGAAGCCCTCCATCTGACAGAGGCAAAAGTATAAACATGGCTCCATACTTTTGGGCGATGGGAAGAAGCTTCTCCAGCTTTTCCGTTTCTCCTGAAATGGAATTGATCAAAGCTCTTCCGGGGTACCTGCGCAGAGCGGCTTCAATCACATCCACATGGCTGGAGTCAATAGAGAGAGGAAGATTGGAGGAAGTGGTAACCTCATCCAAAATCTTAAGCATCATTTCCTTCTCATTAATACCGCTCATCCCCACATTCACATCCAAAAGAGAGGCTCCGCACGCCTCCTGCTCCTCCGCAAAAGCCAGAACCATATCCAGCCGGCCTTCTCTCAGCTCCGCCTGCAATTTCTTTTTGCCGGTAGGATTAATGCGCTCACCCACCAGCATAAACGGAGAATCCTGTCCAAAAGCAACGGTTTTTCTTTCGCTGGTGAGATAACGGACACAGGATGCTTCCTTTTGGGGAATATGCATTTCTCCGGTAACCCTTGTCAGTTCTTTGATATATTCCGGAGAGGTTCCGCAACAGCCCCCTAAGATTGCAGCCCCGGCCTCCACCAGATGCTTCATTTCCCCTGCAAAGGTGTCTGCGGCCATATCATAAACAGTATTTCCATTCTTGTCCAGGCATGGCATTCCGGCGTTGGGCTTTGCAATCACCGGGACCGATACCGCCTGGAAGATATTTCTTATCAGCGCAGGCATTTGATCCGGCCCAGTGGAGCAGTTGGCTCCCACCGCGCATGCTCCCAGCTTTTCCAAAGTTACGGCAGCCGTCACGGCATCCGTTCCATAAAGGGTTCTGCCGTCCTGCTCAAAAGTAAGAGTCGCCATAACCGGAAGATCGCAGACCTCTTTGGCGGCAATCAGGGCAGCTCTGGTTTCCTGCAGGCTCATCATGGTCTCCACCACCAGAAGATCCGCTCCTGCCTCAGCAATCAGAGAAATCTGCTCCCTGTAAACGGAAATTAATTCTTCAAAATCCATATCGCCCATGGGAATGAGCTGGCGTCCCGTCATAGTGATATCTCCCGCCACCAGAGCCTTCCCTCCCGCCGCTTCTCTGGAAAGACGAATCAGATCACGGTTGATCTCTCCTATCCGGTCTTCAAGGCCGTATTCCTTTAATTTAATCCGGTTTGCCGTAAAGGTAGGGGCATACAGGATGTTGCTTCCTGCAAGAACATACTCCTGCTGCAGCCCTATAAGAATATCCGGATGTTCCAGAATCCATTTTTCAGGGCAGACGCCCGCAGGCATTCCTCTTCTCATGAGATTGGAACCTGTGGCTCCGTCCAGATAAATCAGTTTATTATTAGAAAAAAGCTTAAATTCTTCTGCTGTCATAAATTTCCTCTGTATTTTTGAAATTGACGTTACTTGTTCAATGGTAACATAAAATTGTCAAAACTACAATTGGAGTTTTGACTTTCTCTGCCAGCATTTCCTCTCGCCATAACAGTTCATTGACTTCAAAGGGCAATTATGATAACTTAAATATCAGCGGATGACATGGCCCGCGGTCATCCTTATGTTAAAGGAAAGCATGAATGATTTACTTCTCAGAGATTTTCGAAGAATCCGGAAGATACCAGGAGGACCCCCTTGAAATACCCTTTTTTTTCATCTAAAGTACTGTCTTTGTTAAAACGCCAGCTCTTTCTTCTGACGCTCTGTATACTGTTTTTATGTATGCTGACCGGCTGCGGAAAAAATGAAGAGCTTGAGAACTATAAGGCAAATATGAATCAGTTCTTTGAAAATATCAGAATTTTTGACTCTTCCATCAACGCCATTCAAAACCCGGAATCCGATGAAGCGGTGGCAGAGCTTCTCTCTCTCCTGGATTCCATGGATGTCTCCTTTCAGCAGATGGCTTCACTGGAGGTTCCGGACTGTTTCCCCGGGGTGGATGAGCTTGCGGATGATGCAAGCATGTATATGTCGGAAGCGGTTTCCTATTACCATATGGCTTATGAAGGAGGCGGATTTGATGCTTCCCTGGAGGATGTGGCACGCCAGAATTATGTTTTTGCCAACAAGAGACTAAAGTACATTGTTTCTATTTTACACGGGGATATTCCGGATGAGATTTTCACCTATGAAGATAACGAAGATACAAATAATGATGCAGACAATAATGCGGGTAACGAGGAAGAAACGCCTGATGAATAATCAATCAGGCGTTTTGAATGATTTATTTTAAAAGCCGTATCCTGCCGATTAAGGGAACTTCCTTTTCTTCCTGATTAATCGCGGCAACCAGTCCTAAGATCCAGCATACAACCATGAAAATGCCCCATATTTGACCGATACAGGGAATAAATACCGGGATAAAAAATATCAGGATGACAAGGGCCTGATTGAGGTGAAATTTGGCGCCCTCCTTGTCCCCGGCCAGCAACGCCACAAAAAATCCAATCCATGTCATATAAGCCACAATGCCTGTGGTTTTCGCATCCATCTTCTATTCCTCCTTAGAATGAAAATCAACTTAAATTATTACGCTGAAAATTCGTATCAATTTGATGACCCATTGGGTCAAAATTACAATGACAGCGGCATACAGATAATAAGGTATGTGAATCTCCTTCTCTTCCAAACTCCCGCTTATATGTTTACGGTAAAAATAAAGAGCCATAAAGTGAAGGTATGCCAAAACACCGAAAATAACCGCAGGATTAAGCGCAATGCTTTTAAAAAAAGCCCCCCGGAACAGATAATAAAAGGCTCTTGTTCCCCCGCAGCCAGGACACGGCAGGCCGCATCTTTGCCGGATGGCACACTCGGTTAAATCTCCGTATTTCTCATATCCGCCCCGGGCAAACCAAAACCCTGCCATGCAAAAGGGAAGCCAGAAAAACTTCCCCAATTGATAAAAAAACGTATCGGCCCGGCAGCTTTTGGAGCGGCTATGATTAGTAATAGAACTCATCGGCAAATTCATAGATCAGATCATTATAAAGAGAAGTGCCGCTGATGATCAGGGACGCAATGACAATGACAAGGGCAACACCTCCTGTTGCAATTCCGGCAATCGCCATGCCCTTTCCGTCATACTTAAAGCACAGGGTGATAATACCAAGCACAATTGCCGCAATCGCCAGTACCGCGCTGAATAATCCCAGACAGCAGCAAAGCAGGGAAATGATTCCGCACACCAAAGAGGCAATGGCAAATCCAATGTTTCCTCCACCGGGTTTTTCTGCAGCAGGATCTGTATAATAGGACTGACCGGAATTATAGTAAGAGTTAGCGCCTGAATTTCCACTGTCGTAGCTGCCGCTGTTGTTATAGCTCCCGCTGTCATAAGTCTGCTGTGAGGAACCGTAATTGATCTGTATTTCAGGAACAGGCGCGGGCTTTTCTACCTCAGCATCCGTAATCTTCTCAAAAAAGGAACCGCTCTCGCCTCCGGAAAATAACCCTTCTTCCCGCTTTGAGCCTTCTCCTTCAGCCCAGAGATCCGGCTGCTCTAATTTAGCACCGCAATTACTGCAGAATTTAGAAGATGCATCATTCTGATTTCCGCATTGGGTACAATATAATTTTTTCTCTTCGCTCATTTGTTCTCCCCTTTTCGGCATATATTTCTTTTTTATTGTAAGATAATACCGGATAAATGTCCATAAAAAAATATTTTTAATATTTTATATTTTTCCCTGAAACACAAACAAGCCATAGTACATATGATAAACCATAATCAAAAACCTTTTGGAGGCAAATATGAGTGATTTAACAGCTACTGGATGTGGATGCGGAAATAATTCCGCCAGCTCAAATAATAACGGATGTGGATGCAGTTCCATTATCTGGCTTATTATTCTGCTTAGCTGCTGTGGAAATGGCAACGGATTCGGTTTCTTTGGCAACAATTCCGATAACGGATGCTGCGATCTCATCTGGCTTATTATTTTACTGTCCTGCTGTGGAAACGGCAACAACGGCTGTGGCTGCGGCTGCTAATCATTAGCAGAACTTGAATGCCCGGAGAGCAATTTGCCGGGCATAAGTGAACAGTAATTATTCTTTTCATCATGTCTGGAAAGTAGGCTCCTGAAAGAGCCTACTTTTCTGCATATAGGATGAACGGAAAACATAAAATATGGAAACAGGTGAAAAGGAGCAGCTATGGATTCAAATGAGCATAACATAGAAGGAACTTCTAAGGTAATTGCATTTGACACACTCTTTTGCACCAATCATATACAGATGCTGAAAGTCATGCTGCCCTATGTGGATAATCAGACTCAGAAGTCGATGGCTATTTACATTAAATTTCTGGAATTAAGCTATACGCTGGAATATTTCAGAAAGCACCCCTACCCTCTTTGCGGATGTCTGGAAAGGCAGGAGTCGCCGGATTTGTTTAAAATATGTTCGGAGCTGCTTCCCTACTGCACGGAAAGTGAAAAAGCCCAGCTTGAACAGATCCAAAATATCTCACGCAGTATGGAAATGTATAAGGAAATGTCCCAGACCATGGAAATGATGAAAGATTTTATGCCGGATGCGGCTTCCTTCATGGATTCCTCTTTTAAAGATGCGGAAAGAGACGAATCCTTTGACAGCGAAAAAAATTCCGGTTCCCGTGAGGGAGGCGGAAACTTTGATATGATGAGCATGCTGATGAACATGCTCACACCGGAGCAGAGACAGATGTATGAAATGTTTGGAGGTAATCAACATGCAGAATAATTGGATGAACGATGCATCTTTAAAAGATATCGATCGATACAAGCTGGAATTTTTGCAGGCTCTCATGTTTGAGAGCAATAATCTGAGCAAAGAACAGCTTCTCCCCTTCTTAATGGCTGTGGCCAAACGGGGAAAAGAAAAGAAAGTTTCCTTTTCCGAGGAAGAGATCAACAAAATTGTGGCCGTGCTGAGAAAAGAGGCAACGCCCGAGGAGACGGCAAAAATTGAAAAGATTATGGCCATGCGGTCACGAAATAAAGGATAGCTGAATCGGGCAGCCTGCTTCAGGGGCTGCCCGGTATTTTTAGCCTTTCATAACAATATTTACGATTTTGCCCGGAACATATATTTCCTTTACGATATTTCCGGTAAGCTTGCCGGAAACCGTTTCTTTTGCCCGTGCAATTACCGTATCTTTCGCCTCGTCCCTTGCAATACTTAAGGTTGCCCTGGTCTTTCCGTTGATCTGAACAGCAATCTCAATGGTGGACTCCACCGTCTTTGCCTCGTCGTACTCCGGCCATGCGGTCTGGTATATGCGTCCCTCATAGCCGCAGCGCTGCCAGATTTCCTCGGTAATATGAGGAGCCACCGGGTTAAGGATCGTAAGAAGCGTCTGATACTCGCCTCTGGTAACCCCGTTTTTCCGGTAAAATTCATTGATGAGAGCCATCATTGCCGCAATCGCCGTGTTATATTTCAGGCTTTCAAAATCATTGCTGACCTTCTTGATGGTCTGGTGGAGCTTCACCTCCAGGTCTTTGGAATAGCCCTCTTCTTCCGTTAAAAGATCCTGCAGCTTCCAGACTCTCTCAAGGAATCTGCGGCATCCCTTTACCCCCTCGTCTGACCATGCGGCGCTTAAATCAAAGGCGCCGATGAACATCTCATAGGTGCGCAGGGTATCTGCGCCGTAGTCCCTTACAATGTCATCCGGATTCACCACATTTCCCCGGGATTTGCTCATCTTCTCGCCGTTTGAACCAAGAATCATGCCGTGAGAGGTTCTCTTGGCATAGGGCTCGGGACAGGGAACCACCTTTTCGTCGTACAAAAATCTGTGCCAGAAACGGGAATAGAGAAGATGCAGGGTGGTATGCTCCATTCCGCCGTTGTACCAGTCAACGGGCATCCAGTAATCAAGAGCTTCTTTGCCTGCCAGCTCCTTATCGTTCGTCGGGTCGATATAGCGCAGGAAATACCAGGAGGAGCCAGCCCACTGAGGCATGGTGTCGGTTTCCCTCATGGCCTCTCCCCCGCATTTCGGACAGGTGGTTCGTACCCAGTCTGTCATTTTTGCAAGTGGGGATTCCCCGTTATCGGTAGGCATGTAGCTTTCCACTTCTGGAAGCTCTAAGGGAAGCTCGCTTTCCGGAAGAGGAACATAGCCGCATTTTTCACATTTCACAATGGGAATGGGTTCACCCCAGTAGCGCTGTCTGGAAAATACCCAGTCCCGGAGCTTAAAGTTGGTCTTGGGATGTCCGATCCCTTTCCCGGTCAGAAATTCTGTAATTTTTACTTTGGCATCCGCTACGGAAAGACCGTTTAGAAAGTCGGAATTTACCAAAGTGCCGGTCTCCACATCGGTAAAGACGGCTTCATTTACATCTACCGGACTTCCGGCTACCACCTCAATAATAGGCATGTTGAATTTTTTGGCAAATTCCCAGTCACGCTCGTCATGGGCAGGAACTGCCATGATGGCGCCTGTTCCATAGCTCATAAGTACATAATCGGAAATCCAGATGGGAATTTCCTTCCCGTTGACCGGATTGACGGCGGTAAGACCATTGATCATCACACCGGTCTTTTCCTTGGCAAGCTCTGTGCGCTCAAAATCGGATTTTCTGGCAGCCATCTCCCGGTAGGCGGTTACCTCATCCCAATTTTCAATATCAGCTTTATATTTTTCGATAAAAGGATGCTCCGGACTCATGACCATATAGGTGACGCCGAACAGAGTGTCGGGCCTTGTGGTGTAAATGGTCATTTTATCCTCTTTTCCCTTCAGGAGGAAATCCACCTCTGCCCCTGTGGATTTGCCGATCCAGTTTTTCTGGGATACTTTGATACGTTCCACATAATCCACCGTATCCAGACCCTCTAAGAGCTTATCCGCATAATCCGTGATTTTTAACATCCACTGGCTCTTTACCTTGCGGACTACCTCCGCCCCGCAGCGCTCGCAGACGCCGTTTACCACTTCCTCGTTGGCCAGTCCTACCTTACAGGAGGTACACCAGTTGATGGGCATTTCCGCCTTGTAGGCAAGTCCCGCGTGAAAAAGCTTTAAGAAAATCCACTGAGTCCACTTGTAGTAATTGGGATCTGTAGTATTGATTTCTCTCTCCCAGTCAAAGGAATAGCCCAGGGCGTGAAGCTGACCCTTGAAACGCTCTACATTATTTTTAGTTACAATCCTGGGATGGATATGATTCTTGATCGCATAGTTTTCCGTGGGAAGTCCGAATGCATCCCAGCCCATGGGATAAAGTACGTTGTAGCCCTGCATTCTTCTCTTCCTGGCAACGATATCCAGCGCCGTATAAGGCCTGGGATGTCCCACATGAAGCCCCTGTCCTGAAGGATAGGGGAATTCCACCAATGCATAATATTTGGGTTTTGAGTAATCGGAGGAGGTCTGAAAAGCTTTTTCTTCATCCCAGATCCCCTGCCATTTTGTTTCCACTTCTCTGTGATTATATGGTGCAGCCATCTTTTTCCTCTCATTTCCGCAGGGATATTCCCTGCACATTTACACAAAATTTTACCCATGTTATGGCAAAATGTCAATAACCTCATTCAATCCGTAGCCTTCCCGATATTCCAACGTAATTTTGTCTCCCGGCTGGTATCGGATGATCTGTAGCAGGGAGGTATTCGACATGTCAATATCGAAGATATCCTCCTGTCCTTCCAGACAGAGATAATAGTGAGTATTTCCTTCCAGAACAATGGACGAAATACTTTCGATCTTACCGCTGACGCTTTGGCCTGCGGCGGCGGATTCGCTTACAATACCGTTGGTGCCAAGAAGCTGTGTGTAATTACGTTCGCATTCCTGTACCGTATCTCCAATGGCAACCCATTGATATTTCTGGACATTTACCATGGCATATTTTTTTACCAGACCGGCTCCGTCTTTCAACGCCATAAAGTAAGTGGGTTCATCCGCAATGTTGAGGAGCAGAGGGAAGGTAGCCCGGTAGCCCAGGTTCTGTACCTGTCCTTCCGCCGAAGACATGGCGGAATCTTCAATGGCGCCCTCCACCTTATAAGAACGGGTTTCCATGGTGCGTTGGTTCATCAGGACAAAGCCTACATTGGACTGATCTCCGCTGACACTGGTGATACCTGTGTAAACCCACACGTCATCCTCAAGGGCGATATAATTGTAGCCGTTGGTGGACTGCAGACAGTCCTTCTGCCCCAGCATGGAATTCCAGTAGCCATGTTTCAAAAGACCTGAATAGTCATAAAGATTGACCAAAAGCTCCGCGGAGTACACCTTGTCAATCCAGGAGGGCACATCCTCAACCGCATAATCCACGCATTCCCCTGTCTGGGCGTTGCAGAGAACCACTCTTCCCACCGTCTGGCCGCCGAAAAGGCCAATGTTGAATTTCTTTACGGGGCATACCCAGTAAGGGGTTCCTTCCTCATCAATTTCGAAGAAAAGCTGATCGTCGAAAATATAGGTGGGATAGCGAAACCGCAGATGCCGGTAAAGATTTCTGTTAAAATATTCTCCTTTGGAGTATTTGATTCCTTCCGTGAGCTTCACGCATTCCGTATTCTGGGTGGTCATATCAATGAGAATATAGGCCGGAATGCCGCTTTTCTGATTGGTCAGCCATTTGATGGGGCTTGCGTAGGTCAGGGGCGTCACACGGACAGGCTTTCCCTGGTAATTGATCTGGGAATAATCCCCGGAAACTTCAAACTGGGAAACCATATCCACCATGCTT
>ERZ808046.919-NODE-919-length-16994-cov-9.917007_pt1 | contig 16994 bp, 14 predicted proteins | sample MGYA00380196_ERZ808046 | MGnify/ENA primary metagenome ERZ808046 (study PRJEB31490, sample SAMN06133421) | mouse gut metagenome | isolation source: Z6_2 | host: mice | place: China: Chengdu | collected 2015-05 ...
TCTGAGTTGGCTTTCGTCCGAATCCGGTTATAGAGCAGGATCACTCCGTTTTCCAGGGAATCGCAGATACTCAGATCTGCCCGGCCGGAACGCATCATCAGGTAGTCTGCCGTAAACCCGCCGATATCTACGATAAGCACCCTCGGCTTGTCCAGCAGCCTGTCCATCATGGTCACAGCCGCCGCAAAAGCCTGGGGATAGCAGCGCACATCCTCAATGTAAATGGTGTACGGATTGTCACGGTACTGGAAGTTTACAATGCCCCTGCCTGAAAAATACCGCATAAAGGACTGGTTCTGCGCCCCGTAATGAGCCGGCGGAAGCCCCACAGCCAGAGACACATGCACCACTTCCTCCCCATATCCTCCTTTTAAATGGAGTTCCTCTGCGATACCGAATAAGGTCAGGATAAAAAAGCGGTCATCCTCCGTCTTATCCCTCTTATAAGGAATCCTCTGGTTTGACAGCGTGTAAAATCGATTCTGATATTCCAGAATGTCGCTGCCAAACGGCTTTGTGATGCTCTCCATCAGCCCGGACACGAAGGGCGGACAGTGGATCGTTTTCATCTGTTTGTTTCCATGGTCGATTGCAATTAACATAGTTTTCCATCTCCTTTTTTCCTTTATACTTATTCTTTACGCATTGAATACGTCTTTTTTCAACAAAAAAATAAAAAACAGGACCGGCAGCGTATGTTTCTGCCGTATCCTGTTTTTTTACACCTTAACTTGTCCTGCCCTCTCCGGTCAGGTATGTATCCCATAGTACGCCTTCTCCAGATTCTCTCTACCGTGGAGGATAACACCTCCGCACATGCCGTTCCCATAGGGCGTCTGTTCCTTGAAGAAAAAGCTGTACGGTTCAAAATCATCATACACCGTGATCTGCCTGCTGCCTTTCCATCTCAGGAAATGGTCTGCCAGGAACTTCCCCAGTTTTTTCCGCAATGCCTTTGTCTCCGCCACTGCTTTCAGGTTCTTTCTGCTCTGGAACTCAATCTTTGGCCTGCCGCTTTCCTCTAAGGACAGCATCTTTATCTGCATGCCATTCTCCCGGCTCTGCTTTATGGAATCTTTAAATTTCTCATAGGAAAGCCGTACTGTTTCCGTCCTGCCGGACACCTTCCCTCCCCCTGCGTCACTGAGCCAGGTAAATTCTATTTCCAGAATCTCCGCCTGCTCGAAAGACTTCCGTAATGACACTTTTGCAAAGGAGCGGATATCGGATACCGTCATATATCTTCTTTCTTCCAGTTCCAGCAGTTCTTTCTCCGTAAAGACAAAGCCCTGGGGAGAGTGGTACTCTTTCGAGAGTGTCCGCAGGGTAACACAGTCCTCGGATGTGGATAATTTTATCATCGTCCTGTTATTCATCTTATAGCCTCCTTCCAGACAGGGGAGAGCCTCTTTTCTCTCCCCCGTATGCTATGATTTACTTGTTTCTGGCCGCAGCCTGTTAAGGGGTCTTTCACTCGCCGGCCATCTGGAAAAACTGGGCCGGTGTCAGAACTGCTATCCCCAGCTCCCTTGCCTTTGCCAGCTTGCTCCCGGCATTCTCCCCGCAGACCAGGTAATCTGTCTTTTTTCTCACCGAACTCCCGGCATGGGCGCCCAGGGATTCAATCTTCTCATTGATGCCGCTGCGGGTATAGGGTTCCACCTTTCCGGTCACTACGACATTCATTCCCACAAAAGGATTCTCCTGAATTGCAGCCGTATTGTTCTCCACTTTCCTTTTTTCGATATGTAACATTTGCTGTAATACCTCCCATACATACAGATTTTCTTCATCATAAAACCATTCATGGATATTGTTGTGCAGGGTATCTCCGAAATCAGGGAGCTGCGTAAAATCATACTGGCGATGCACTGCGTCCTCAAATTCCTCCAGGTCACCGTGAAACACTCCGGCAAGGGTCCGGCTGGCCGTATTTCCCACCATAGGGATATCCATGGCAATCAGATACCTCTCAAAAGTGGTATTCCTGCTGCCCTGGATGGCATCCCACAGGCGCTGCCAGGATTTCTCCCCAAAGCCTTCCATATTTACAATCTCGTTCCTGTGCCTGTCAAGCCCATAGATATCCATGTAGGTGTGAATCCACCCTTTTCCAATGAATTTCTCCAGAGTGGCCTCTGACAGACCTTCGATATTCATGGCCTTCTGGCTGACAAAATGCACGAACCGGCGCAGGCGCCTGGTCTCACAGCCCTGGTTATCGCAGAACAGAGTCTTAGTAACCTTATCTTTCCCATTCTCCACGGAACGACTCTCGTGGATGCGGGCAGGCTCCCCACAGCAGGGGCACCTTTCCGGTACGGCCTGCCCCATGACAAAATGGCCGCGGTCCAGATTTTCCTCCACATGGGGGATGATCATGTTCCGCTTGCTGACCAGTATCCGGCAACCAGGCATCAGCTCCATCCCTTCGATAAAGGAAAGATTGTGCAGGCTTGCCCTGGATACCTCACATCCGTCTATCTCCACCGGTTCAAAAACCGCCACCGGCGAAATCTCCCCGGAACGGGAAGGATTCCACTCAATAGAGAGCAGCTTTGTTTCGTGGAGCTCGTCCTCGAATTTAAAGGCTATCCCATCTTTGTAGTGATGCCCTGTCCTGCCACAAGACCGGGAAAAGGCAATGTCATTGTAGGATGCCACGATCCCGTCAATGGGGACATCACTGGTCTCTGCAAACTGCCGCAGCTTTTCGATGCCGTCCTCCATCTCCTGGCAGATCAGTTTCCGCTTACTGATGACAAATTTGCAGACCTGGAAACCCAACTCCGGGAGTTTCCGCAGTTTCTGGGACTTTGATTCCATTTCCGGAAATCCCTCTACCACGGTAAAAGGCATATACATCACCTTCCGTTCCCGGCAGACTGCCGCATCCAGCAGACGCACGGAGCCAACCGCCAGGTTCCTTCCGTTCTTGTAGCGTTCACCGTTGCTGTCCGTCAGGGTTTCCTGCAGTTTCTTAAAATCTCCAGGCCGGATAAATGCCTCCCCGCTCACCACCAGACGTTCCTTGTGGGGAATGTGCTGTGGTATCCCGGAAATGCCGCGGACATTGTGGGTGATTATTTCTCCGGTATCCCCGTCACCACGGGTGGAAGCCTCGATCAGTTTCCCGCCCTCATAAGTCAGCTTAACCGTCAGGCCGTCCAGTTTTAACATCAAAAGGATCTGATGCTCCCCTGCAAAAGAAACCAGTTCCTCTACGCTTTTTGTTTTGTCCAGTGAGAGCAGCGGAATCGGATGGTCTGTCTTTTTAAGCTCACTGACTGCCTGAAAGCCCACTGTCTGCGTGGGGGAATCTGCCATCCATATCCCTGTTTCCTTCTCCAATGCTGCCAGCTCGTCATACAGCCGGTCATAGACTGCATCTGAAACGGACGGAGCATCGCTGTTATAATATTCATCCCTGTACCGGTTTAACTGTGCGGTTAATGCCTGTATTTTTTCCCATGCGTTCTGTGCCATTTAAGCCACCTCCTGCCCTGTGATATGAAAGGACATAATCAGAAATTCTTCGGTATGCTCTTTTCCTTTGCAGTAGATACTGCAGATACCATCATGGAATTCCCAGTCGGAGGCATTACACCACCAGAGAACAAATCCCTTTCCATCATTTGCAAGGCTCACTTTATGATCCGGTTCGTCCGGCACGATACTGTAAAACCCCTGGGTATTTGCCAGCGTAACCTTGCGTTTCTGGCCCGTAAATTCCGTCCTGCAGTGAACAAGAATCTCCAGACAGGTCCCCTTCTTTATAGTCTTTTTTAACTGATTCAGATTTTTTACCATATGTATCTCCTTTTCGTTTCAATTTTTAACAGTGTGAAAAGAAAACGGATGCCATAAAGACATCCGCTTTCTTACCTATGCAGCCGCCGCAAGTGCAGGGGCATGCAGAATCTTTTTTTCCCATACATCCAAAAATCTTTTGATTGTGGGAGGAGGTGTCTGGTTGTCATAACAGCGGGCCTGTACCACCTCACCGTTATGAATTTCAACCGTGCAGAGAGGTTTATCCTGCTCCTCCGCTTTGCGGACAAACAGAATCGTACTCTCCCTTTTTACCACCCTTTTTACATAACCTCCGACACAGTGATGCAGTTTCTGCCCTTCCTCCAGGATCTCCTTTGCCGTATGGGGAAGCAGCATGGCAAACCCATACTTAACAAAGTGATACTGCTGATTCATTTCCTCAAACTGTTTCTGGATCTGTCTGTCATAGACCAGAGCCTGCTCCTTATCGGAAATATCATTCACCTTGTCATGGGCTTTCTTTAAATCAGCCGGAAACAGGACAAAACTGTTTTTCAGATCTAATTCCAGCCCTTCGCTCATGCACAGGTAATCCCGGTAATCTGTCAATATATCTTCCACTTTGTAATACCCACCGCTCTGATAAGGACTTACTTTACCGAACTTTGCATACTGTTCATTTACATACTTCATCAGCTTATACGGCGTCATATGTTTTAATGGAACAAGTACATTTTCTGCCCTGCTGATATTGTAATTCCCGCACCAGCGCAGCAGTTCTTCATTCAGCTCCAGGTTTTCATGAAGAAGCGCCCGGATCAGCTTCATCTGGCCAAGCCCCGGATTTATCCTCTGGAGCAGGGGAAGGTGGCTTTTATCGAGCCCAAGCACTTCCTTTAAATTCTTCCCATTTGGATTAAACCCGGAATCTGAACTATAATAATGATTATCATAGGCAACACTCTCAGCCAGACGGTACAGATGAAGCTTTACCAGATATTCCAGCATCGGGTAACGATTGTACCTCACTAAATACTGGATAGCATAAAGGGGTTCCCTGTCTGCCAGATAAAATTCTTTCAGCTGGGAATACTGCCACGGCGACCCTTTTAGGACTTTGTCCAGGTTTTTTTCATACAGGAAACCTGTCTGGTCTGCTTCAAAGCTGTACTGCCACCTGCTGAACACAGGGCGGCTCCCCGGTTTCCACGGAGTAAGCCTGTCCCGGCAGCTGTAACTGTAGTAATAGCGTTCTTCGGAAATGTTCCCGGCATCATCCCAGGAGAGGAATGTCCTGGCATTCTCATAAACACTTACATATGGTTTCCTTTCATCCCCATACTGAGAATAATTTTTTATGAACCGCACTACAATCTCATTCCCGGAAATGCGCTGGATAACCTGCAGCGTATTCCGGTCAATGATCATCCCACGTTTCCCACGGCTCTTAAAGGTTACCTTCGCCTTACATACAGGGCATATTCCTTTTTCGTTATGCCTCACGCCTGTCACCAGAACTTCGGTTTTACATGCGCTGCAGAACCCCTCCATATCCTTTCTCTTTCTGTTATAAGAATAGAAAAGATAATGCGGTACAATCTCCCGGTCCATCATCTTCCTGATATTTCTGGGAAGGGCAGGGACTGCCTTCATTCTCTCACGGATTTCTTTTTCCTTTTTTAATTTCCGCTCCTGCTGTCTTTTTTCACTGATGTCACTCTGTAAATGATACAGGCTGGTAAAACCTTTAGAGCCTTTCTGTTTACAAAATTTTGTCACACGTTCCTCATCGCAGGCCATATAAAAGGCGCACCGTCTGCTGAAATCATAATCCCTTTGCAGGTTACAAAAGGCGGCCGCACTCCAACGGGTGCTTCCATCCTCTCTGCGGCATAAAGTGACGTACTCTGTCCTGCTTTGGAACATGGTCAAAATTGGCTGGAAAATTCCTGCTGCCGCCTGCTCCCGCAGATAGATATACAATACCAGAAACCGTTTCCCACCGATATTTTTCACTGTTGTCCGCACAATGTACTTTACTTCCTCCGCATGGAGCAGCCCGTGATTCTGGTTCATTTTCAACCCCGGATCTGCATATTTCCGGCATTCTCTTTTCTTTATTTTCATCTGCATTTCCCCCTATCCTGCAAGACCTGCCAGAGTCATCTGTTCAAACTGCCCGCCATCTGCTCCTTTCTCCTGCGGTTTCTTTTCCTCCTTTTTCCCATTTTTCTCTTTTCCTGCGGTTTTCTTTCCCACAGTTTTTGTACTTTTGGACTTCACATTGGATTTCCCGTTATATGCCCTGGGAACAAATTTCTCCTCCTTTTCCTGATCTTCCTTTGCGTCCGGATCACGGAAATATTCCTCCGCCCACTGATAGCACAGATCATCCGGCACGTCACTTCCATAAACACCGTTTTCCGGCTTGATATCATTATCCTTCATCTCCTGCTCCACAAACTCCCTGGCTTTCCGGTTGATATAGAAAAAGCAGTGGATCATGGTCTTGCGGGGATGCATGGTCAGTCTGGAAAAATCCGGGTCCTCCAGGCATAAAGTCTGGATATACTCTGACACGCACTCCTTCATATTCCGGCGGGTAAGCCTTTCCGTATCGGCGCCTACACGCTTCATGGCCTGTGCGGTCACTTCCTCGTCACTCAGGGAAGACAGTCTGGCAAGCTGTGCCTGTTCAGCTTCCTTTTTTTCCTGCTGCCTGGCCTCCCATTCTGCTTTCCGTCTGGTCTCTGCTGCCTCATGCTCCGCACGTTTTTTATCCTCTGCTTCCTCTTGTGCATCAGGGCTTTCCTCTTTCTCCGGTTCGCTGGCCTCTGCTGGTTCTCCCGCTTCATTCGGTTCTCCGGCCTCTGCTGGTTCTCTCGCCTCCTCCGGCTCCCCGGTTTCCTCTGCTCCATCGGTTTCCAGACCGGCGCTTTCTTCTGCGTCCTCCCATGCTCCGTCTGAAACAGTTTCCTCCTGGGCCGGAAGATAAGCTGCGTCTTGCTCCTGCCTGTCTGAATCAAAGGGGTTCTCCCCAAACGCATCCATGCTGTCCATAAAACCATCGGGCAGCCCGTTTTCTACCTTTCCGGGATCTCCTGCCGGCAATCCAGCCTCCTCAAAAGGGTTTTCTTCCATACACACTTCCATGTTCATATCCTCAAATGCACTACTCATATCTGCTCTCCTTTCGTCAAAAAAGGCATGGAGCGGGTAATCCCATTCCATGCCATTGCCGCTGTCCGCTCCATCCTTTCATTTTTTTGCAAGAAAGGGGGAGAAGCGCACAGGTTCAAATGTCCTGCCGTCTATGTAGAAATAGCGGCGGCCTGTTCCATCGTCCAGCTCCACCACATCCGAAGATGCAAGGGGGCGTCCTCTGTAGCCTTCCGGCACCTGGTTTCCGTAATATGCCGAAATCTGTTCCAGTATTTCCGTATCTTTCCATTCTTCCGGGCACATAAGCTCCGAATCGCACACCAGCCGGTATTCCGAAGCCGGTGGCTGCTCATACCCTGCCCTGTGCAGATCCCGGATTCCCTTAAAAGCAAACGGGATGGTCTCCTGGCCTGCGTCAAAACAAAGCTGGTAAATGCGGAACCTGTATCTGCGGTGGGGGAAATTTAGTGTCTCCTTTGACAGTTCTTTTCCCTCCTGGCCAAAAAGCGCCCGGCCTTTCTGTAAATTCTGGTCTCCACCTTCTTTCTGCTGTTTTTCTCTCCGGAGCGCAAGCTGCCAGTCGTCAATCCCCTTGTAGTTGGGATTCCAGGTCAGCCTCCGGCACTCCATGCCCTGCTGTCTTGCCAGCAGGTAGATTTTGGAGCTTCCTTTTGCGATCATCTCATTGCTGTACTTGTCCATGTCGTGGGCCTCGATAATGAGTTCCGTGCCGTTCTTAGCCAGCAGCCCGAACAGGGGCCCCAGCTGTGCCACATTGTTTGCCCCTGCCACCGCCACAAAGGAACGGTTTAACAGCACATGGGCAATATCCGCTTTCAGTATCCCTTCCGTGACATAGATGGTCCGGGCAAAGGGGTTCCCTATAAAATGCACCGGGCTCCCGGATGTTACCCCCATATTTTTCGTGGAGGAGGAAAGCCAGATATATTTCGTCCCGGCTTTCTCCGGAGGGTCGTCCTTGTCCTTAAAGGGTACGTCCAGGAGGATCTGCATCCCCCGGATCAGCCCGTCAATGCCAATGGCCGGTATCAGGATGCCCGCTGTGCGGCTGCTGAACTTTGCGGTCCAGTACCCACCCTCATGGAGATAAAACCCCGGAACGCCCTCCACCCTGCAGCCCTGCTTAATCAGCCTCTCCGTCAGGGAGCGGCACAGAAAATAGGGCGGGGTACTCTTAAAACCCAGGCTGTCGATCTGTTCATCCGAAAGCCCCCGCTTCTCCGAGCGCAGGTGCGCCCGGTGTGCGGAAGTCAGGGACAGCATTTCCAGCAGCAGGGAATAGGTCTGGTGTATCTCCTGGGGGCCGGCACGCTCCGTCTGGGAAATCCCGGTTTCCTTTTGGCTGCCGGCGCAAAGGTTCCCTGACGGAACCCCTGTGCCGGGATTTATGTTCTCTGCCTGCCCGTATCCCCAGGAAGTATCCCCGGCCTGGAGCGCGTCACAGATTTCCTGATAGGCTTCGGAATTGGTGGTATTGTTGACCCTTGCGTACAGGTTCAGCATCCCGCCGTGTTCGCCGCAGTAGTTGCACCGCCACACGTTCTTGACAAAGTTGACATTCATCTTTCCTCTCCGGTCGCCGCAGAACGGGCAATCCGTATAGGCACTGTCCGCCTGCCTGCGCCGGATGCGCAAATGCAGCAGCTCCACCACATCCATGATCCCAAACGGGAAATCCTGTGAAAACGAGCCCATCGCCTGCACCCTCCTTCCTTATTTCTTTTTTCACGGCTGCCTTTACCGTTTTCTATGCGCCGTTTTACCCGGCTTTCTTTACAGCCAGGGAATCCAGCATGATCTGGGCCGCCGCACGGAGGATATTGTTATCTCCCCGGTAACCGCCGTACAGATAGAATTTCAGGCTGGGCGGGCGCCGTTCTGCCACTTCCGCAATGGTCTGCCCCTTGCAGACGCCGGTATCCACTACCACCTTTCCTGCCTCTTCAAAGGTCATCAGCTTGACGATCTCCTCCACAGGCATATCCGGGGTATATCTGGCCTCTGCTTTTTCCTGTGCTTTTCCAGCGGCAGGCAGTTCCAGCGTTTCAGATGCTGCAGATCTGGTTTCCACATTTTCAGCACTTCCGCTGTTTCCAGTATTTCCGCCAAAAGATGCAGCCGTTTCTGCGGTAACATTCTGCCTGCCTAACAGCGCCATCATGCCCTGTACCGCTTTCCCGGTATCTTCCTCCATATTCTTCCCTTCGGAAATAGGGAGGCTGTCCCCCGTTTCTCCCGCCACAGGCATTTCTGCGCTTTTCTGTACGGGAAGGGAATCCGGTTCCCCTGCCTTTACCGGCAGTTCCCCGCTTCCGGCAGGCTGCGCCGTTCCCTGAACCTTTGCTGTCTGCGGTCCCACCGGCAGACTGCTGTTTTCAGCCGGCTTCTGGGCCCTGGCTGACGGTTCCGTTTTACTTTCTCCACCTGTTTCCACGGTCTGCGCTGATCCTACAGAGGGCTGTCCTGACGGTTCCTGTGCAGAAGGCAAAGGCTGCCCTTCCATCTTCTGCGTGGTGCCGGACTGTACCGGGAGCGTTCCGAAGCTTTCTTCCGGCCCTGCCGGAAGGCTTTCTGAACCGCCCTGGGAACCAGCCGGAAGGCTTGCCCCAGAATTTCCATTCCCCGCCATCGCTTCAAGAGGAGTTTCTGCCTCTGCAGCTGTGCGCTGTGCCGGACTGTTTCCCACAGGCCCGGCATTTACCGCCGCCTTTGCGCCCTGAATGGGCAGCCCGGAGGTCTGTGCCGGTTTTCCCTGCTGCGGTGACTCTTTCTTTTCCGCTGCAGCCGGGAACGCTGTGACCGTACTTCTGGCAGGTGCCATATCCGGCTGTTTCCTTTCTGTGGAAACAGCAGCTGTGCCAGTCAAAGCAGTTGTTTCTTTCTTCTGGGAAACTCCATTTAAAGGAATCCTGCTCCCGTAACGGCTCCCTTTTGCGTCCATGCCCACATCGGCAAACTGGATGCCAAAGCCTGCATCGGACAATGCCTCATCCATAGCCACATGCTGTGCCGCCTGGATATACTGCCCTCCCGGCGCCTCTTCCTTCGTGCAGCTGGATGTAAAGCTGCCAATGGGGTTTTCATCGGTGCGCTCCAGAAAAACCTGCGCCTCATAGATCGCCATCTGCTCCGTGATGCGCAGGGCGTTCAGGCGGATGCGGCCTTTGGGGTTCGCAAGCCGGAACCATAACTTTTTATAGCGGAGATCCAGCTGCAGCATTTCCTCCCCGTTTTCCGGGGAGATGATGCGGCGGAGCAGTTTCAACGGGTTAAACCCCGGCACTTTGTTAAGCTCTGCCACCGCAGGGATGCTCTCATACATGGTTGCTGTCTGTTCATTCTTATTCATGGATAAAACTCCTTTCATTAAATAAATAAGGGATACCCCGTGCGATTTCTGCACCTGCATCCCATTTTTAACCTGCTGCCTTCAGTTTTTCTTCCAGGAACTCTGGCACCGCAATCCCGGCGCTTTTCGCATAAGCCTTGTAATACAGGCGGATGCGCTCTCCTAAAAGGGTATTCCTTTTGCTGATCTCATTCTTGTGGATGGCCATGAACAGCACGCTCTTTTCGCCTGCCAGCACCACCCGTTTCCTTGCCCTGGTGATCCCGGTATACAGAAGGTTCCGGTAGAGCATGATGTAGTGTGCTTTCAGCACCGGCATCAGCACAATATCGTACTCGGAGCCCATGGCCTTATGGATGGTGGTCGCATAGGCAAGGTCCAGGTTCACCAGGTCCTCCGTGCTGTATTCCAGGCTCCGGTCCTCCCCGAAGTCCAGGCCGATCCGTTTCCCTTCCGGCGTATCCTCCACATAGCGGATAAACCCCAGGTCGCCGTTGGACACCTTATCCGTGTTCTTGGTCTGCATGATCCGGTCGCCCACACGGAAGGTCTTTGGCCCAATATGGACCTCGTCCTCCGCAGACCGGAACGGATTCACAATCTCCCGGATGGCCGCGTTCAGATGGTCTGAGGATGCCGCCCCTTCCGTCCGGAATGGGGAAAGGATCTGCACATGCTCAATCCCGCTGCTTTCAATCTCCTGACAGTATCTGTCGATGATGGCCGCTGCCGCGTCCGCCTGGCTGTCACAGGGCACAAACTGAAAATCATTCCCATAGTACAGCTTGGTGCTGCCGTCATGGATGAACCGTGCGTTATGGGCAATCAGGCTGTCCTTTGCCTGGCGGAAGATCTCATCCAGCACCGTGACCGGCACAAGGCCGCACTGGATCAGTTCCTTGAATACATTCCCCGCGCCTACGCTGGGCAGCTGGTCCGGGTCGCCTACCAGGACGGTCTTCGCCCCCTTCTTCAGTGCGGAAAAGAATTTGCCCGCAAGCCACATATCCACCATGGAAAACTCGTCCACAATGACCAGGTCCGCATCCAGGCTGTCCTGCTTTTTCGTCCGGCTGCCCTCGTCCTCCTCGCTGACAAGGCCGAGCCCGCTGTGCATGGTACATGCCTCCTCAAACCCGGTGCTTTCCGCCATCCTGCGGCTTGCACGGCCCGTAGGCGCCATCAGGACAATCTTCCGGTTGGGATAGAGCCTGCGGTAAACTTCCAAAATAATCTTCAGCACGGTCGTCTTTCCTGTGCCCGGCGAACCGGTGATCACGGACAGGTTATAAAGAAATGCCGTCCGGACTGCGGATTCCTGTTTCCCAGAAGTCTTAAGCCCCTGCTCCGCCCTGACTGTCTCAATGACAGCAGAAATGTCTTTCATCGGCGGCCTTTCCTCCGCCAGCATCCTTGCGATCCGGCTGGCAGTCTCATCCTCCTGCGCAAAGGCATTAGGATGGTAGATGCTGTCCCTCATGGAGACCACAGAGCCGTTTAAGATCATGGCGTCCAGTTCCTGCTCCACTTCCTCCGGCCGCACACGCATTTCCGGAAGGGGAATTTTTTCATTCAGCATCTTAAACGCTGCCTTGCGCAGCTCTTCCCTTCCCAGGAACAGGTGCCCCTGTTTCCCTTTCGCCTCATCCAGTGTACAGTGGAGCGCGCCCCTGATCCGCATGGGGTCACGGGGGCGGTTATCGGTCTTCCTTACTATGGCATCCACACGCCGGAACCCAAAGCCCGGCATCTGGCAAAGCTCAAACGGGCTTTTTTTCAGGATATCCAGACAGGCCGGCCCGAAATACTGGTAGATCTTCAGCGCTGTCTTCGGTGTCAGCTTAAAGGGCGCAAGAAGCGCCATGATATCCCGCAGCGCCCGGCTCTCCGCAAAAGAAGTCCGGATGTCTTCCAGTTTGTTTTCCGTTATGCCCCGGACCTCCAGCAGCCGTTCCGGGTTCTTTTCCAGTACATCCAGCGTATTGGTGCCGAACTTTGCCACAATCTCAGCGGCGGTTTTCTCCCCGATCCCTTTGATAAGGCCGGAGCCAAGATAGCTCAGCACGCCTTCCTTCGTTTTCGGTACGACCTCACGCCACTGCTCCACCTGGAGCTGCATGCCATACTTCCCGTTTACCCATTCCCCGTCCAGTTCCAGCTCCACGGCATCCGTCATGGGGATCTCATAACCCACGGCGGTGAAACGGATCAGGTGGTCCTTATACCGCCTCTTATCCCGTGCCTGTTCCGGGACGGACGTATCTGCGGTCTTTACAATGACAATGCAGAATTTGTTTGACGGGTTGTGGAAGATCTTCCCGTCATACGTTGCTATAATACCCATTCTCTCACCTCCATAAAAGCCATAACACAAGCAGGCCCGCAATGGCTGCCAGGACAGCGCCCAGCAGGGGATACAGTACCAGATAACATCCCATGTGTATTAGCCGGAATGCATCCCTTATCAGGAGGAGCAGGAGGAATCCCGCTATGCTCCCCAGCATCCATGTTTTTCTTTTCATTTTCACCTTTCCCTTTCTCTGACGTTTTCTTTGCTTTCATGCAGCATTCACGGAACTGACCTTTACATGGAAAGTCCTAAATTCCGATACCGTTACAAACTGCTCATAAATCTCCGGGTACTGCAGTTTCAGCCGCATCAGGTTGTCCTTGTCCACGATCATCTTGCGGACCGGGTTGTAAGTCAGCGTATACCGGCTCCCGCCCATATCGCAGACAGCCCTGCAGCTCGTTCCCATCTCTGCAGCCAGGATTGCTTTCAGCCTCTGGATATCGGCCTCCAGCTTTTTGGAATACTTATCCGACTGTTTCTTCTGCTCCTGGAGCTGCATATACCGCATCAGGGTAGACGGCATGCTCCCGTTCAGGACAATGGCATCGGCATCCTTGTCTGCCCGGCCGCAATACTGCCTGGCGCTTGCGAGGATCACATCCCCGTCCTCCAGGTAGGGCGGCGGGACCTGTTTCAGTACATAGCTGTCCCAGAATTCCTGTTCCAGAAATACCATCTCTTCCTCATAGGACATGTCCCTGTGGATCTCCCGTATGATAGTCTCATCCTCCGTGTTGCCGTACAGACAGCAGAAAAATACACGGTCAATATCCATCACGGCCATGTAATGCCTGCCCTGTGCCTCGTAGTAGGCCGGCACGGTCTCCCTGCCGTCCTTCCACCAGAGGTCTTTTGCGTTGTAGTTGGTGGTCTTGATCTCCAGGATAGCCTTCGTCCCGTCCGGCATGGTGATGAAGTAATCCACGTCTGCCAGCATGAACGGATAAAGGGGATGCCGGAACATCTTCTTGATCTGATAGATGCCAAGCCCCGTCCGGCGCTCAAAGATCTTTGCCACAAGGTCTTCCAGGAGATGGCCCATTTCCATGGCCACCCAGTTTCCCTCATCTTCCTCCACCGCCGCAATACCCAGCTTGTCATAGTAGATATCCCGTGCTGTACGGAAAGGGGAGAGCCCGATAATGGCAGAGACGTCACTGCCGCCAATCCCGCGGCGCCGCCAGTCCAGCCATTCTTCCCGGGTAAGGTTTTCCGTATCCACAAGCACCTGTGGACTGTGCCTTTCCCTTTCTCTTTCCATGTTCGTATCGGGCATGGTCACGCCCCCCTTCTGGCCCTGTGCGTGAAGTTTACTGTCCGGATCGTGGTACAGTTCTTCCAGTACTGGCTGTCTGCTTTCTGCGCAGCGGTATCCCTGAAGGGGTGTCCTGTCGCCTGTTTCTGCCAGCTCCTGCCGGCCTGTTTCTTCCTTGTACTCATTTTTCTACCTGCCTTTCTATGTTTTTATTGCGCTCGTTCCTCGCTCCATAAAACTGCGGGAACCCCAAACTCCACTCTGCTTCGTTTGGGTAGCGAATCATTTCACCTATTGGCTCAATGATTCTTTATCCTCAAAGCCCTGATCGGCGTTTGGGCAACAGCATAAATCGGGCAGGGGAATGTCCTTCTCTCCTGCTCGTGCGCCAGGCACATGCAGCGAAGCTGCTAATTTCCTTATGTGCCCGTGTGCATAAAAAAAGCAGGAATGACCATCTGCCAAATCCCTGGCGTCCATGGATACCCATGAACCATAGTCATTCCCGCTCTCAAAGGGAAAGTGATCCCTTAACATAAAAAAGCCAGTATACCACCAGCCAAAGGGCATAATGGTACTACTGGCACAAAAATACAAACTTAACAACGTGTGCAATGCGGACAGTATTCCGCATACAGTCTGAACGGACTGCATTTCCCATATGGGTACGCACAAAAATCAATTACAAGAACAGTTTAACACAAGATATTGATTTAGTCAAGCAGTCAATACTATATATAGCATTTTAACGTTTTTCAAATAAAATCCAAATTTGAACAGCAATCACATACTGACTATCTTTCTAACCGTATTTGCTGTCCTTATGGTCAGTTTTGTACTGATCTTCGTACCTGCTGTCTTGGGCCACCAGTTTGTCTTTTGGTAATCTTTACGGCTGAAAGACCAGAATATCACTTCCTTGTAATCCCTTATCCTCTCCAATTCCTTTCTGGGTTCTCCGATTTCATTATATACATCGGAAAATGCAGCCGGCGGTATTATAAAGGGCGTTTCCTCCAGCGGAACAAACAAAAGATTTACAGTAAACAAAGCCAGAAACTGCAGACAAGTCACCGCCTTCGGCCTCACCGTGCCGGAGAGCTTTCCCGTGACTGCGATATGAACCGCATAGAGGAATGCTCCCAGGAACGACAGCAGATCCCCGGCATTGACAGCCGTGATATTGTTAAAATCCACCGTCAGCAGGCAGACCCCGGCAAACATCATCAGCGCGGAAAACAGATTGCTGCGGCCCGGCTTTTTTTTCGTCAGCGCCCAGGATAGAAAGGGCACCATTACCACATTTGTTCCCGTCAGAAATGCGCAGTTCCCCGACGATGTTATGCGTATCCCATAAGTCTGTACCAGACCGGCTGCCGCCAGAATCCCTCCCAGCAGAAAACCTCCCAGCCATTCCCGCCGGCTCGCCCTTCTAATCACACACAGGAAAAATAATCCGGCGCAAACCGCCGAAAAAAAGGAACGTACAACCACAAACTGAATCGGTGTCAAAAGACTCATCAGATTTTTATAACACACAAATCCGCTCCCCCAAATGAGTGCGGTCAAGGCCAGGAGTATTTCCGCCGCCTTTTCTGTCAACTGTATCTTCAACATATACCTCCCACTAAACTGCAAAAGAAAACCGGAAAATGCATCTGCATTGCCCGGTTTTCCCCTGTCCCGGCCGCTGCGGTTCTTTCCGCCCGCAAAGCGGCCAACCTTTTCTTCTGCTTTTCAGACACACTCACGTATTATATGCGCGGCGCCGTTTCGGATTAATACAGATACGGCTTATCCCACAGGTTCAGTGTCGTGCCAAGTCCCATTTCCTTTGCCTGATGATATACGGTATGGCCCCAGGCCACATCATAAACCGGCATGCCGCCCATTCCAAAGAGAATCTTCTCCTCATCATTTTTCCTGCCCGCAATCTTGCCCGCGGCAATATCGCCCAGGTTCTCGATCATGTCCTCGGTCATCCTGCCCTCCGCAAGCCAGTCAAGATAATACGTTCCGATCAGTCCCATGATTGGATGATACGGATATTTAAGTTCATCGCTCCACGCTTCGTACATTTTCCAGTTATCCACCACACGGCGAGCGCGGTTCAGGACAAAATCGGGATCCAGGTCTATTCCTGCCGGCAGTGAGACATAGACGCCCGGCTTCAGCCATTCTTCCTCAATCCGCGGATATACCTTGCCGGAGGTTGCCACATTGACCACGTCGGCTTCCCGCACAGCCTCTTCCACGCTGTCGACAAGTTCGATTGTATGGATCTGCGGATAATTCTGACGGATATAAGCGGCCAGCTTTTCTGATGCGGCCGGATAAATATCATATATTTTAACTGTATCCAGTTTTGTACATACATCAATCAGAGACATGAAACAGGTACGGCTGATAACACCTGCGCCGATCAGTGCGCATACTCTGGATTCAGGCCTGGCCAGATATTTCGCTCCGACTCCCGGTATCGCGCCCGTCCGCACCGCACTGATGAGGTTCGCCGACATCAGCGCCTCGGGAGCCCCCGTATCCGCATTGTTCAGCATGACCATTAAAATGGATCGCGGAATGCCCTTTTCAACATTGTCGCGGTTGGAACCATACCATTTCTCACCGGCTATATTGAACCTGCCGCCCAGGTAAGCTGTCATCGCCATGAAACGGCGGTCAGGCCCATTTTTCGGCATATTAGGAAATTCCGGCTCGTCAGGGAAAGAAATCATGATACCATGGGAATTATGGTTTTTGCCGCCCATCACATAGTCGCCTCTTCCCATAAGATCGAAGACCTCCCCCATTACCTCCACACAGCGGTGCATATCGGTTACTCCCGCTTTCACCATTTCCTCCTCATTCAGATACAGGAAATCAATCTTTGTACTGCTCATAATACGCTCCTCCTTTTATATTTTTATTTAATAAATAGTTGTTGCTCTTACTCCTCTGTGATTCCAAGCGTCTTCCGCTCCCGGAGCGGCGCCGTATACCACATCTTTCCTCCTATCGTCACAGCCAGCGATATGACAAATGCCAGTGAAACCAGACCTACGACAAGCCACCCTTTTCGT
>ERZ808046.921-NODE-921-length-16966-cov-3.856475_pt1 | contig 16966 bp, 17 predicted proteins | sample MGYA00380196_ERZ808046 | MGnify/ENA primary metagenome ERZ808046 (study PRJEB31490, sample SAMN06133421) | mouse gut metagenome | isolation source: Z6_2 | host: mice | place: China: Chengdu | collected 2015-05 ...
GTCCACACCTGCAAACTTTTATTGGAAAAACTAACGTTTTTCCTTATAAAATCAATGATTTTAAGGAAACGTAGTTTCCGTTTAAAGTTCTTTCGCTTCCTTTCTTTTAAAGTAGAGTTTGAGACGAAGTTTCAAGGTTTTTTGACAAGCTGTGACTATTGTATTTCTACAACAGCAAACTTTTTGTATCCATTTATAAATGATTATGCAGTTGTTCTATATCTTCCACTGGTTTTTTCAATCCTTCTATCACAATATTATTTTTTTGTGCATAATCCCATAATGCAGCATGAAGTGCTTCCTCAGCTAAACAAGAGCAATGTACTTTTACAGGAGGCAATCCGTCTAATGCTTCCATAACAGCTTTATTTGTAATTTCAAGTGCTTGCTGTATATTTTTGCCCTTTACCAATTCTGTTGCTATAGAACTTGTTGCAATAGCAGCACCACACCCAAATGTTTTAAATTTTGCATCTTTTATTATGCCATTTTCCACATCAATGTATACTTTCATAATATCGCCACATTTTGCATTGCCTACTACACCTACACCGCTTGGATTTTCTATTTCTCCTACATTTCTTGGGTTCATAAAATGTTCCATCACTTTATCACTGTATTCCATATTTTCTATCTCCTTTGTATATTCTAAATATTATTTTTGTTGTTTTAAAAATGTTTCATATAACGGTGACATATCACGTAATTTTGAAACAATATTTGGTAATTCTTCTAATACAATATCCACTTCTTTTTCTGTATTATAATGTTCTAATGTCATACGCAAAGAACCATGTGCCTTTTCATGAGGTAATCCTATTGCTAAAAGTACATGAGAAGGGTCTAAAGAACCTGAAGTACAAGCAGAACCACTTGATGCTGCAATACCTTTACTATCCAAAAGCAGTAACATAGATTCCCCTTCTATAAATTCAAATGAAATATTACAGTTTCCTGGTAATCTGTCTGTTGGATGTCCATTTAATTTACTATATGGTATTTTTTCCAATATACCATTTATCAATTTATCTCTTAAAGCAGTTACTTTTGCTGTATTTTGTTCTATCTCTGCATTTGCTAATTCTATTGCTTTGCCAAGTCCTACGATACCTGCTATATTTTCAGTACCTGCACGACGTTTTTTTTCTTGCGCTCCCCCATGAATCAATGGATTGATAGGCACACCTTTTTTAATATAAATTGCTCCTATACCTTTTGGCGCACATATTTTATGTCCTGATAATGAAAGTAAATCAATATTCATTTCTTTTACATCTATTTTAATATGACCTACTGCTTGCACAGCATCTGTATGAAAATAAATTCCTTTTTCTCTTGCAATTGCACCAATTTCTTTTATAGGTTGTATTGTACCAATTTCATTATTAGCAAACATAACAGATATTAATATAGTATCTTTACGAATCGCATTTTTCAATTCTTCTAAACTAATTTTGCCATACTCATCTACTGGCAAATAAGTGATTTCAAATCCTCTTTGTTGTAAATATTCACAAGTATGCAATATAGCATGATGTTCTATTTGTGTTGTAATAATATGTTTTCCTTTTTTTCCCATTGCTTCTGCAATGCCTTTTAATGCAAAGTTGTCACTTTCCGAACCACCTGCTGTAAAATAAATCTCGTCTGTATCCGCATTTAGTGCTTTTGCTACTTGTTCTCTTGCTTTTTCCAGTGCTTTTTTACTTTCTCTTGCAATGGTATATACACTGGAGGCATTACCATAATACTGCATAAAATAAGGCAATATTTCATCATATACTTCTTTTCTTACTGGTGTTGTTGCTGCATTATCAAAATATATATCTGTTTTCATAAAACATACTTCCTTTCATTATTTTTGTTATTACAATATATATTATACTATTCCGATATGAATTATAGTATAATAATATCATGTTTCTTTTTTGCTGTCAATATTTTTTATATTTATCCATTATGATACAAAATTACACAAAAAAGTAAGTATTTAGCCTAAAATATTCACAAGTCAACATAATTTTTAATATTTTTTCACGATAATTGTGATGTTGTATTCCCGTAGAAATATTTTTAAAATATAATAAGGAGAATAATGAAGATTGAAATATTTATTATTAGTAAATACTCTTGTTGTAATGCACATTACTATATTATGCAAAAGAATACTGAGAGGTGAGTTTTATGCTTTTTAAAGACCGATTAAAAATGCTAAGAAAAGAGAAAAAAATGACACAAGTTTGTTTGGGTCAAATGCTCAATTATGGTTATACAGCCATAGCAAATTATGAGTCTGGAAGAAATAATCCTTCTATTGAAGATTTAAAAAAAATTGCAGCAATATTTAATGTTTCAATGGATTATTTATTGGGCGTAAATGATATTCGTTATCCTTATGTTAGAGAGGATAATTCTAATGAATTTAATGAAGTACGTCGTTATTATGCTAAATTATCCCCTAAAAAAATAAATGAACTTTTATTTTTTATGGAGTGGTTGGTTGCTCGTCCAGAAGAAGAAAATATGAAACCAGAAAATAAAAAGCAAGACGCAACAATTTATACTATTCCAGAACAAAACGAGCAGGAATCTTTTCATGCAGCAGAACCTACTGTACAATATGAAGTAGGCGAACAATCAAAAAATGAGCCAAATGAATAATTTGACTCAAATTTTCTAATTAGTTATACCCCCCGTCTTATCATTAGACAGGGGTATATTTAATTCTCTTTATATATATTTGCTTGTTCCTTCAATTCTTTTGCGGCTGTCCATGTTGCTTCTGTCATTTTTGCGCCTCCTATCAGCCGTGCAATTTCACAAATAGTATGTTTATCATCTAATGTTGTAATAGTTGTTACTGTTTTTTGCTGTTCTGTATTTTTTTCAATTAAAAAATGATTGTCAGCCATAGCTGCAATTTGAGGTAAATGTGTAATGCAAATAATTTGATGTGTTTTTGCAATAAAAGCCATTTTTTCTGCTACTTTTTGTGCTGTTCTGCCACTCACACCTGTATCAATTTCATCAAATATAAAAAGTTCTATATTATCCGCCTTTGCTAACACTGTTTTTAATGCAAGCATCACTCGAGACATTTCACCGCCTGAAGCAATTTTAGTAAGTGGTTTCAATTCTTCTCCAGCATTTGCAGAAATTAAAAACTCAACTTTATCTTTTCCAATAGACGAAATTTCTTTTTTATCTTCTATAGAAATGGCAAATCGTCCATGCTTCATTTCCAAATCCTGTAATTGTTTTTCAATTTCTTTTTGTATTTGTTGTGCTTTACTTTTTCTAATATTGCTCAATTTTTCCGCCTGCTGAAATAAATTCTTTTCTAATTTCTCCTTTTTTTTAGTTAATTCTTGTGTCATTTGTTCACTATTGTATAAGCACTCCAGTTCTTTTACTGCTGATTCATAAAAATGAAGTATTTCTTCTATACTGTTTCCATATTTCTTTTTTAAATGATATATTAACTGTATTCTTTGTTCTATTTCTTCCAATTCTTCAGGCTGTTGTAATATACTATCATCATAATGTTTTAAATCTCTTATTGCATCGTCCATTTGAGCATATACAGAATTTAACACTTCATAAATATTATTTGTTGTATCATCATATTCCGCCAAATCCCCTATATACTGCAATGCCTTAGAAAGCTGGTCTATTGCAGAATGTTCCACTTCTGTACCATGATACAACAAAAGCAAACTATTTTCTGTTAAATTTTTAATTTTTTCTGCATTGGCAAGTATATTTTTCCTTTCCAATAATTCTTCTTCTTCTCCTATACGTAATTTAGCCTCAGCAATTTCATCTATTTGAAACTGTAAAAAATCAATTTTTTTTGCTCTTTGTTTTTCATCTTGTAATATACCCGTTAATTTTTTTTCAATTTCTTTTAAATTTTTATATTGTATATCAAAAATTTCTTTTTCTTGCTCCAGTTCTTTTCCACAAAAACGGTCAAGTATTTGTATATGCTTTGCAGTATTTAATAAAGATTGATGATTATGCTGTCCATGAATATCCATAAGCCCCTCTGTACATTCTTTCATCATACCTGCTGTTACAACACAGCCATTGATACGACAAACTGTTTTTCCAGACTGATTCATTGTTCTGGTTAAAAGCACTGTATTATCCTCATCATCTACTGTAATACCATTTTGTTTTAATTTTTCAAATACTGCTTTATCTTGTACGCTAAAAACGGCATCTACAACAGCCGTTTTTTCTCCTTTTCTCAAAAAATTACTGCTTGTTCTTTCTCCTAATGCAAAAGTAAGAGAATCAATCAACATTGATTTTCCTGCACCTGTTTCTCCTGAAATAATATTTAATCCTTTTTCAAAATCAATTTCACTTTCTGTAATAAGAGCGACATTTTTAATATGCAAATGTTCTAACATTTTATTTTTCTCCTGTTGTTTTATAATAAAAAACGTTAGTTTTTAGAAAATAAAGTTTTTTGTCCAACTTTTTTTCAAAAAAGTTGGTGGGTGTGGGTGAAACCCACAAAAAAGACTTTATGAACAAACTTCCCTTGATAAAATATGATAAAATAAAATTTCTGTTTGTTGAAAAATATTGTGTGTTTTTGTTCTATCTTTCTTTAAAAACATTGATTTTTTTTTAGGGATACAAGGGAACTTTTCGCAAATAAAAAAGTTCCCCACATCAAACAAATTTTATATTTTGATTTTTTTAACATTTATGTATGTATAATTCGATATAATTTTTCTACAATTGCTGCTGCGTGTTGCTGTGTTTTCACAGCACAAAATACAGTATCATCTCCTGCTATTGTTCCTAGTATTTCACTTTCTTGCATACTATCCAATGCAACACCAACAGCCATACCCATACCCTCTAATGTTTTAATGACTATCATATTTTGTGCATAATCCATTTTAATCACTGCTTCTTTAAACACGCGTATTAATCTTTCTGCAATTTCGGAATCTGTTCCAGATATTGCAGAATACTTTTGCTTTCCTTTTGCTGTTGCAATTTTTGTTAAACGCATTTCTCTAATATCTCTTGATACGGTTGCCTGTGTCACTGTAAAGCCAGCCTCTTGTAATTTTTTTGCCAATTCTTCTTGTGTTTCAATATCATAATTATCTATCAGTTCCAAAATTTTTGTATGTCTTGCAACTTTCATAATTTGCAATCCTCCCTTTATCTTCCTAACTTTTCACGTAATACATCATAAAAACTAACTTGCTTTGTTTTCATAATTGTTGTAAAATATTGGGATTTTTTCACTTGTACTACATTTCTTCTTTTCAAAGACATAGAACGTTGACCATCTGTGCTAATAATAAAATCTTCTTTTCCTCTATTACATATTTCTACAGTGATTTTATCATTTGCTGATATAATGATGGGACGACTTGTCAATGTATGAGGGCAAATAGGCGTAATTGCAATAATTTCTGCATCTGTTTTTAATATTGGACCCCCTGCTGAAAGATTATATGCAGTAGAACCTGTTGGAGTACATATAATAACACCATCTGCACGTAATGTATCCACATATTCCATATTGACAAATATATTAAATTCTAATATTTTAGAAGAAAACCCTCTTGTAATACAAACATCATTTAATGCTAAAAGTCCTTCTATTCTTTTCGGTTCTGCAAAAACAGATGCTTCCAGCATCATTCTTTTTTCTATGGTATACTGTCCCTGTAATACTTTATCGATTGCCGATTCTGCAATATCTTTTTCTTCTGCTGTCAAAAATCCTAAATTTCCTAAATTGATACCTAATATTGGTTTACTGTATTTTGCACTACGGCGTCCCACTCCCAAAAGTGTACCATCTCCCCCTAGCGATATTAAAAAATCTGCATTTTTATAGATTTCTTCTTCATCTTTGGCATATAATTCTAAATGAGATAATAACGCTGTTTGATTGGTAAGCATTGGTTCACAATTTTTATGAAGTAAATGTTTTATCAATCTTTTTGTTATGGTAAAATCTTTGTCTTTTTCTATATTAGGCAGTATGCCGACTTTTTTCATGTTTTTTCCTCCTTAGCTGTCGTATTCCTTCTGTCGTATATCAATTATAAATGAACAGAATCTAATGTATTATGGGAAATATCAACAACATTTTCCGCCAAAATATATGCTTCTTCTTTTGTAATACCTTCTGTATTTTTCTGTAAGTATATTAAATATTCAATATTACCTTCTGGACCTTTTATAGGAGAATAACTAATATTGTGTACTGCAACATTTTGTTCTAAAACATAATCTATTATTTTCAATATGACTTCTTTATGAACATTCTTATCTTTTACAACACCTTTTTTTGCTACTTTTTCTCTGCCCGCCTCAAACTGCGGTTTGATTAAACAAACTAATTTTGCTTTTTGCTTTAGCACAGCAAAAACTGCTGGAAGTACTTTTGTTAACGAAATAAACGAAACATCTATTGAAGCAAAATCTGACTGCTCTGCAATATCATCATTTGTAATATAACGTACATTTGTTTTTTCCATACAAACAACTCGACTATCATTTCTTAATTTCCAATCAAACTGCCCATATCCTACATCAATAGCATATACTTTTTTTGCACCATTTTGAAGCATACAATCTGTAAATCCTCCTGTTGATGCACCAATATCCATACAAACACAATCTTTTAAATCAATATGAAATTCTGTTATTGCCTTTTCTAATTTATATCCTCCACGGCTTACATATTTCATTTGTTTTTGCTTTAAAACAATATCTGCTGTTACAGCTACTTTTGTACCTGCTTTTTCTTCTTTTACACCATCTACATATACACTACCAGCCATAATATATGCTTTTGCTAATTCTCTAGATTTTGCTATATTTTTTTTGACTAGTAATATATCCAATCTTTCTTTTTCAATCATATTATGATTCCTTTTTTCCTTTCAAACTCATTATTTTTGCTATATTTTCATAAATACCCTCACCATCTAATCCATACAGCTTGTACAATTCTTGAGTTGTTCCCTGTTCAATATATTTATCTGGAAATCCTAAACAAATCACCTTTACACCATATATACCATTTTCACTATAATATTCTAGCACTTTAGAACCAAAACCACCCTGTTTCACGCCATCTTCTATGGTGACAATATATTCACAGCAATTTGCTGCCTGTTTTAATATTTGTTCATCTAATGGTTTCAAAAAACGCATATTTACTACAAGTGCAGTAATATTTTGCTGTTTCAATTTTTCTGCTGCTTCCATAGCAAAAGTAATCATATGACCTTCTGCTAATAATGCTATTTTTTCACCATTTTGTATGACTTCACTTTTTCCATATACAATTTGCTGTCTGTTGTTTTCAAATTGTTCTGATGCTGTTCCTCTTGGGTAACGTATTGCTATAGTATATGGATATTGTACAGCAAAATCAAGCATATCTTGTAATTCCCATTTATTTTTAGGAGAAAGCAATGTCATATTAGGAATATGACTCAAATAAGCAATATCAAATACACCTTGATGTGTTTCGCCATCTGCCCCTACAATACCTGCTCTGTCTATAGCAAATATCACATGCAACTTCTGCATACAAACATCATGTACAATTTGGTCATAAGCCCTTTGTAAAAATGTAGAATACACAGCAAAAACAGGTATCATACCTTGACAGGCAAGTCCAGCAGAAAATGTTACACCATGTTGCTCTGCAATGGCAACATCAAAAAATCTTTTTGGAAACTTTTTTTGAAAACCCAAAAGTCCTGTACCAGATGCCATGGCTGCTGTCAATGCCAATATATTTGTATTTTTTTCAGCTAACTCTGTCAATTTTTTGCCAAATACAGCAGAATAATCTTCTTTATCTGTTACACCAATCAATTCCCCTGTTTTCATATCAAATTTACCCACACCATGATATTTACTAGGCTGCTGTTCTGCATAACGATAGCCTTTTCCTTTTTTTGTTTTTACATGAATGAGTAAAGGACCTCTCATTTGTTTAACATTTTGAAACACCTCATTTAATTCTAACAAATTATGTCCGTTAATTGGTCCAATATAATGAAAACCCATTTCTTCAAAAAGCATACCCGGAAGTAAAAAAAATTTTGCACTTAAACGCATTTTATCAAATAAGAAATTTGCCATATTTCCTACAACAGGTATTTTTTTAGAAAAATTTTGAAAACTTTCTTTTGCTTGAATATAAGCAGAATCCGTTCTTAAATGGGTTAAATAGCGTGACATAGCACCTACATTATTTGATATAGACATTTCATTATCATTTAATATCACAATCAAATTTGTATTTTCTTTTGCTGCATTATTTAATGCTTCATAGGCAAGCCCTCCCGACATAGCACCATCACCTATTACAGCAATCACATGATTTTGCCCACCTTTTAAATCTCTTGCTTTTGCTATACCCAATGCTGCAGAAATAGATGTTGAACTATGCCCTGCTGCAAATACATCATATTCACTTTCGTGAGGTTTTGGAAAACCGCTTAAACCATTTAATTGACGCAATTTACAAAATTGTTTTTTTCTTCCTGTCAATATTTTATGAATATATGCTTGATGTCCTACGTCCCAAACAATTTTATCATCGGGCAAATCAAAACAATAATGCAGTGCTAGTGTTAATTCTACAACACCTAAATTAGATGCCAAATGTCCCCCTGTTTTGGAAACACTTTTTATCAAAAAATATCTAATTTCCTTTGCTAATTGTTTTAATGTTTTTTCGTCCATGTTTTTAATATCTTTTGGAAAATCAATTTCATTTAACACAATATCCCTCCCTCATTTGACAAATATTTTGTTAATATGATTTACTCCATATAATGAGCTACATTTATAAAATGTAAAGTTTTTTATATTATTTATAGAAACGATTATTAAAATAATGACCCTGTAACAATTCCTAATATTGCACCTGCAATTACTTCTAATGGCGTATGTCCCAATAGTTCTTTTAATTGTTCTTGAGGTGTAATACCTTGCCTGTGTATTAAAATATTTAAAAGTGCTGCTTGTTTTCCTGCTGCTCTCCTAACTCCTGCTGCATCATACATTACTACCAAAGCAAGCACCATACTAATTGCAAAAAAAGGAGAATCAAAACCATAATATTTTCCTAAACTAAATGTCAGTGCCATAACTAATGCAGAATGAGAACTCGGCATACCTCCCGAACCATAAAAACGGGACAAATCCAATTTATCATTTTTGACAAATGAAAGTATTGTTTTGATTATTTGTGCAATCGCCCAAGCTAATATTGCCGCCCAGATTGATTTATTTTGTAATATTCCATTAAAATTCATTTTATCACCTGCCAATTGCCTTGTTTACATTCCTATTTTTTATATCATTCATTTTAATTTTTTCTTTTCATCAAATATTGTGTCAATTCTATCAAAAAGTCTGCTTTTTCTCCAAATGTTTGGAATATAGCAATTGCTTCTTCTGAAAGTGTTTGCACCATTTTTTGTGATGCCTCTATACCATACATTGTTACAAATGTATTCTTTTCATTTTTTTCATCGCTATGCACAGGTTTACCTAATTCTTGAAATGTACTTGTGACATCTAATATATCATCTGCAATTTGAAAAGCAACACCTATTTTTTCTCCAGCCTGCTCCATCAATTTTATATGCTGTTCGGTTCCACCAGCCAATAACGCACCTGCTTTTAATGCTCCCTGTAACATTGCTGCTGTTTTATTTTTATGTATAAAATACATTGTTTTTTCATCAATTTGTTTTCCTTCACTTATAACATCTGCTACTTGTCCAGAAAGCATACCAAAAACACCTGCACCATGTGCGATTGCTTGCATTGCCTTTACTGTTTTTTCAGAACAATATTTCACACAAGCATCTGACATAATTTCAAAGGCATGATGAAGTAAGCCATCTCCAGCTAATATTGCAATGTCTTCTCCAAACTTTTTATGGTTAGTAAGCATACCCCTTCTATAATCATCATTATCCATAGCAGGTAAATCATCATGTATTAAAGAATAACTGTGTATCATTTCTATGGCACAAGCAAAAGGAATTGCTTTTTCTGTATCTCCGCCCAATGTTTCACACGCTGAAAGCAATAATACAGGACGCAATCTTTTTCCTCCTGCAAAAACACTATAACGCATTGCCTCAAATATAATAGAAGGATATTCTTTTTCTGATGGTAAATATTGTTCTAAATATTTATCTATTTGTTTTGCTTTTTGTTCCAATATTTGTTTACAATTCATTATGATTCCATCTCCTCTGGTTCAAAATGTGTTTCTTCTATTTCTCCAGAAATATTTTTTTGTAACAATACAACTTCTGATTCTGCTGTTGTTATTTTTTGTCCGCAAAAATCCGCCAATGTCATACCCTCTTTATACAGTGCAACAGATTCTTCTAATGAAAGTGTTCCGCCTTCTAATCTATCCACAATTTCTTCCAGTCTTGTTATTGCTTGTTCAAATGTCAGTTTTTTCTTTGTCACTTTCCGAAACACTCCTCTCTGTGATAACTGCCTTTGCAATACCGTCTTGAAAATGGAGTATAAGCGTATCTCCCTTTTGTATATTCTGCAATAAAGTCAATGTTTCTCCCTTTTCATTTTTAGCTAATACATATCCTCTTTGCAGCACTGCAAAAGGAGAAGCCGCATATAAACGTTTTCGCAATGATTGATACTGCATTTGTTTTTTCTGCAAACAATACAACATATCTTTTTGTATTGTTTTCTGCATTTGTTCCACATCGCTTTTTTTGTATTGTATCCATGTAAAAGGTTGTTTTAAAACACTATGTTGAGTTGCTGTTTCCAGCCTTTTTTTACATTGTGCTATTGTATTTTCAAATGCATTTTGAAGCATTTCTATGGCATACTGCAAACGCTCTGATAGCTGTTCTGTATTTTTAACAGCCATTTCTGCTGCTGCGGAAGGTGTGGAAGCTCTCAAATCCGCTGTAAAATCTGCAATAGTAAAATCTGTTTCATGCCCTACCGCCGATATAATAGGTATCTCAGAAGCAAATATCGCTTTTGCAACACTTTCTTCATTAAATGCAGCTAAATCTTCCATACTGCCGCCGCCTCGCCCTAATATTATAGTATCTGCTTTTGCCCATTCGTTTGCTAATTTAATTCCTTTTACAATAGAATCTGCGGCATATTCTCCCTGTACCAAAACAGGAATCACAGCAATTTTAACACTTTTATTTCTTCGTTTTATAATTTTTATCACATCTCTTACTGCTGCACCTGTAGGTGATGTAATCACTGCAACACATTTGGGATATTCACAAATTTCTCTTTTATATTCTACATCAAAAAATCCTTCAGCTGCCAACTTTTCTTTTAGCTGCTCAAATGAAAGTGCTAAATTTCCTATACCTATTGGCTCTATCCATTCTGTATATATTTGATATTGCCCTGTTTTTTCATAAACAGAAACCGCACCACAAATCGCTACAAACATACCATTTTTCGGCAAAAAAGGAAGCATTTCTGCTTCCTGTCGAAACATAACACATTGTATAGAAGCAGAGGCATCTTTTAATGTAAAATAGAAGTGTCCAGAAGTATGTGCTTTAAAATTTGATATTTCTCCTTTCACCCAAAAACTACTTAATACAAAATCATTGTCAAATAAATTTCGTATATAACGATTGATTTGCCCCACAGAATATACTCTTACTTCCACACTGTCACCTCGTATTATTGCGTTTTTTCTGAAACAATACTACCCAATATACCATTAATAAAAGCGGGTGATTCTTCTGTACTGAATTTTTTAGCAAGTTCTACTGCTTCGTTGACTGCTACACTGTAAGGAATTTCATTAGAAAAATAGATTTCATAAATAGCTAAACGTAATATGGCAAGGTCTACTTTAGACATTCTTTCTTTAGACCATTTTTTTGCTTTTTGTGAAATAATTTGGTCAATTTCCTCTAAGTGTTCTTTTGTACCTTCTGCTTCTTTTAATATAAATTCCTTTTCGCTTTCATCTATTTGTTGTTGTTGGTCAAAAAAAAGCTCTTTTACTTCTTCAAAATGGTCTTGTTTATTAAAATCCATTTGAAATACTAAAAAAAAGGCATTTTTTCTGGCATTTCTTCGATTCATGGCTTCCTCCCATATTATAACTTTATATTACAAATACCACTCAAAAGAGTGGTATTTTATCATCAAAAATATAATACTACTCAAAAGAGAGGCATTTATATTTTTAATCTTCTTCTGTTTCATTTTTTTTTGATTGTTTTTCTTTCACAATACCACAAACATTTACATTTACCATAGCAACAGATAATCCTGTCATTGTTTCTACAGCAGATTTTACTTTTTTCTGCACTTCTGTTGCTGCAAATTGTATCTTCGTGCCAAAAAGTACAACAATATCCATATCCAGTGTCAATTCTCCACCATCAGAATTTACTTTAATACCTTTTGTCTGACTTTTTTTACCAAAAAATTCTACAAAAGCATTACCAGATGCTGCAGATGCATTCAATACACCTTCTATTTCCATTGCTGCTGTAGCTGCAATGATTGCCACAACTTCATCTGCAATTTGTATTTGTCCAAAATCTTCTTTTTTTTCAGGCACAGTAGTCCCCCCTTATTTTATTCACATACTATATAGGCTTTATTATAACAGATTTTTTACACTTTGCAAATAAATATACACGATTATCCAATGCCATTATAAAAAATACCCATAATATATACAAACAATGTCAATCCTACAAAAACATATTTTGTCATGGGTTCAAACCATTTTCCAATGACTTTTTTTCTGCCCATTTGTGCCTGTTCTCTTGCGAATTTACTTCCACAAACCCAAAACAGCATAATTGCTGCAAGTAATGCACCCAAAGGTATAATGTAGATAGAAACAATATCCATCCATATAGAAACACTATCTCCGCTTTCAATACAAACGCCTACACCTATCGCAATAACAGCAACTACAATAACCGCTTTTTTACGGGAAAGTCCAAATTTTTCCTGTAATGCCTCCACAGGTGTTTCAAAAAGATTTACAAGAGAAGTTACTGCTGCACAAAATACAGCTAAAAAGAATATGATTGCAAATATTCTTCCCATAGGCATCATTTGAAATACCTTAGGCATTGTAATAAACATCAAAGGAGGTCCAGATGCAGGATTTAATCCAAATGCAAACACAGCAGGTATAATGACAAATACAGCAAGTAATGAGGCAAGTGTATCAAATAATGCAACATTTTTTGCACTTTCCACAACATCTTCCGTCTTTTTTAAATAACTGCCATAAACGATTGTACCAGAGCCAGCAAGAGATAATGAAAAAAATGCTTGCCCTAATGCATAAACCCATGTTTGGGGCTGTGCAAGTATCTCCCAATTTGGTTTTAACATATATATGATACCATCTTTTGCATTATCAAGCATAAATATGCGTACAGCCATAATAACAAAAAGTAAAAAAAACGCTGGTATCATAATTTTATTTAATTTTTCAATACCCGTTGAAATACCATAAGCCATACATATAAATACAATCGCAAGTCCTATGATATGCCATGATACACTGCCAAAATTTACAGCAAGCGCACCAAAATAGCTTTCTGCTTCCCCAGACAATGCAGAACCTGTTACAGAGCCTGCTAAAAAACGCAATATCCAACCTACTACAACAGAATAGCCTATTGCAATGCCCAAAGAACCTATAACTGGTATGATGCCAATCCATTCTCCCCAATTTCCGCCTCTCATTTGAGATGCTTTACGAAATGCACCCAAAGGACCTGTTCCCATTGCACGTCCGAAAGACATTTCACCTATTACGCCAGTAAAACCAATTACAGCAATAAACAAAAAATATGGTATTAAAAATGCTGCTCCGCCATATTGCCCCACTCTATAAGGAAAAAGCCAGATATTCCCCATACCTATAGCAGAGCCAATACACGCCAATACAAATCCAATACGACTATTAAAACTATCCCTTTCCTTTTTTTGTTGTTTTGTTTCCATTTTCCTCCCTCTTTCTTCCTATGCCATATATCAAAAGTTTTATCATACTATGAAATCTTTTATGACTCACAAAAAGCAAAATCAATATTTTTTAATTCTACATCTACTTTAGCCACAATAATATTTACTTTCTGTCCCAACATATATTTTTTATTGTAACGTTCTCCATAAATAATCATATTTTCTTCATCATAAATATAAAAATCATCTTCCAAACTTTGTAAAGGAACCATACCCTCTACTGTATTAGGCAATTCTACATAAATTCCCCAAGATGTTAAACTAGAAATAATACCTTCATACTCCATACCAATTTTATCAGCCATATACTCTGCTTTTTTCAAATCATCTGTTGCTCTTTCTGCGTCTTCTGCTGTTCTTTCTCTTACAGAACATTGTTTTGCCACATCAGGCATAACTTTTTTTAATGATTTCTGTTTTTTTTCTGTCATTTCTCCATCTAATATCCATTTGATAATTCTGTGTATTTGCAAATCTGGGTATCTTCTAATAGGAGATGTAAAATGACAATAGTATTTTGCTGCTAATCCAAAATGTCCTCCATTTTCAGCAGTATATCTTGCTTGCTTCATACTTCTTAATACTACCCTTGTAATAATTCTTTCCTCATCTTTGCCTTCTGCTTTGGATAATACCTGTTGTATTGCTTTGGGGTGTATATCGTCTTTACTTCCCTTTAAATGATAGCCAAAATTCCGAATAAATTCTTCCATTTTTTGTAATTTTTGTTCGTCAGGTATTTCATGACTACGGAATAAAAAAGGCGCTTCCTGCCAAAAGAAATCTTCTGCTATTGTTTCATTACAGATTAACATAAATTCCTCTATCATATTTGTTGCAATACTTCTTTCATAAGGCTTAATATCTATTGGTTTACCATTTTCATCTAATATAATTTTAGATTCTGGTAAATCAAAATTTACAGAGCCTCTTTTATTTCTTTTTTCTGAGAGCAATATGCGCAGGCGATTCATATTTTCAAGCATATCAATAAAATCTGCATATTCTTCCAATAATGCAGGTGTTTTTTCTTCTAAAACCTCTCTTACAGCAGTATATGTCATTCTTTTATCAGAATGTATTACAGATTTTACTACTCTATGATTGACAACTTCTGCTTTATGGTTAATTTCCATCATACAACTTAATGCAAGCCTATCTTCATGTGGATTTAATGAGCAGATACCATTTGATAATTTATGAGGCAACATAGGTATTACTCTATCTACTAAATACACACTTGTGCCTCTTTTATATGCTTCTTTATCAAGAGGTGTATTTTCTCTAACATAGTGCGATACATCAGCAATATGAACGCCTAATAAAAAATTGCCGTTTTCTAATATATCTAATGATATGGCATCATCTAAATCTTTAGCGTCTTCCCCATCTATTGTTACTGTTTTATAATTTGTAAAATCTTCTCTATTTTCTCTATCCTTCTGTAATACTTCCATTTCTAAATTTTCAATTTGTTCGTAAACATCTTCAGGAAAATCAACAGGCAAATCATATTCTCTTATTACTGATAATATATCAACACCAGGGTCATTAACATGTCCTAATATTTCTATCACTTTTCCTTCTGGATTTTTAGTGTCATCTCCATATATTGTAATTTCAGCAACTACTTTATGTCCTGTTACAGCACCCATACTATTCTCTTTTGATATAAAAATATCTTTTGTTAATTTTTTATTATCAGGAAGTACAAAGCCAAAACCTTTGCATTGTTCAAATGTACCTACAATTTTTAAATTTCCTCTTTTTAATATTTTTACAATTTCTCCTTCTGCTCTTTTACCATATTCCTCTTTTCTGCTTATACGAAACAATACTTTATCTTTATGCATAGCACCATTGATTTGATTTGCTGGTATAAATATATCCTCTCCTTGTTCTCTTTCTACAAAACCAAAACCTTTAGAATGTGCAAGAAATGTACCTTGTTCCATATTTAATGCTTTTGGAGACATCAATTTTCCTTTTTTTGTTTCAACTGCTTTTCCTTCTTCCAAAAGTTCATTTACAATTTGTTCAAAATATTGTCTGTCCTCTTTTGGTACACTGAGCATAGTACAAATATCTTTTCTTTTCATAGGGATATATTCTTTACTTTCTAAATATTGTTGTATTTTTAATTTTCTTTGTTCCATCATTTCATTTTTATCTATATCATCATATTCCATATATTTTTCCCTTTCTTCATTGATTTAAAAAATTTTAATAAAATGACAAAAAGGACACAACAAACTGTGTCCTTAAAGTACTAGTATCATTATAATAGGCATACAGTATGATTTTCTATGCGAAATATCATACAACTGCTCTTTGAGTACACTGTCAGCTCAATAAGTTAATAATAAAAGCAATTATCATAAACAATGCGCCGCCAATTTTTGTATATCTCTCCAATGCGCCTTCCATAGAATTGCCTTTGTTTCTGCTCCAATAAGTATCTGCACTGCTTGCAGCACTCACTGCTCCCAAACCTGCAGAACGTTTTGACTGCAATAATATAATGATACATAATACAATACCAATAATCATCAATACTACTGCTAAAATAAATACAGATGTACTTACAGAATTGGCTACAACAGTCATTGCGGAAGCATCTGCCGCATTTGTACCTGCATCTACTACTGCATTACCTGCATCTACAGCGTCCATAATTTACACGCTCCTTTCTTTGCTTTTATCAAATAGAATTGGCATAATGTTATGCCAAAAGTATGCAAAAAAACCAATGTACTCATTTTACCACAAACACTATTGACAAGCAATAAAAATTTTAATACACGGAAATCAATTTTTATTCGCCGTAGGCGATTTAAAGTTTTTTGCCAAGCTTTTTTTCAAAAAAGCTTGCGGGGTGCTGAATGTCCAGTGGACATTCGTCCAGCAC
>ERZ808046.923-NODE-923-length-16942-cov-6.692796_pt1 | contig 16942 bp, 18 predicted proteins | sample MGYA00380196_ERZ808046 | MGnify/ENA primary metagenome ERZ808046 (study PRJEB31490, sample SAMN06133421) | mouse gut metagenome | isolation source: Z6_2 | host: mice | place: China: Chengdu | collected 2015-05 ...
TCGGATGCAACAGGACAAGTCAGGAGTCTACTGGGATTCCCTGGCTTCTTAGTAGCACAAACTTTTTACTCTCAAGCAATCTATATAAGGGAGTAAATCCACGCTCCCATACCCCCCGCCAAAGAATATCAGCCTTACGTTTTCATCATATATCATCTCGTTCAGATCATCTGCACGCTCTGCTACACTTGCCGTATATCGATAAGTGTCTTTATAAATATTCCTGCCGAATTTAACCTGAAACCCTAAGCTCTCAATGCCTTTCGCATACTTTTCATAATCATTTTGATTTGCCACCCAACTTGGTGATATAATTCCAATGGTGTCGCCATATTTTAACAAATTCATATATTATCTCCAAATAACTCAATTTTTGCTCTTTTATGAAAAGGAGTTCTCAGCATACTCATAATCTTCCCAGATTTCTATTTTATTTCCATCCAAATCGAAAAAGGAAAGTGAACGCCCAAAGTAGTCAAATTCTTCTCCCATTCTTACACTGTTCCTCTCTAATTTTTCTTTGACAGCATCAAAATCATCCACACAAAACCCATAAGCAGGCTGCTGTCCCGTTGAATACTGCATCTGGGAAGTAATATTTTTTTCGTCTGGGATTAACATGATAATTTACAAATTCTGCCTCTTTATCATACAGTTTCGTTCAGTGTCACAGCTTTCTTTCCTCCTCTTCAAGATTTTTCAATATTTTCTCCAGCTCCGCATCCAGTCTTAAAATCTCCTCATCCGTAAAGCCTTTATAAAACAAGCGGCTCATTTCATCAGAAACTTTATTGTATTTACTTTCCAGCCTGCGCGCATTATCCGTAAGGCAAATACGGATTTTCCGACGGTCTTTGGGGTCATAGCATCTTGTAATATGCCCCAAACTTTCCATTCGATCAAGCATGCTGGTCAGTGTTGTCTTTGCAAGCCCTGTTTTTCTGGCAAGTTCCACTATGGGCATATTATCCTCCTGCCACAAAACGTAGAGAATATGCCCCTGAGCGCCGTTAAATTCGTCAATTCCCGCTTCTGTCAGCAATTTGCCAAAGATGCGTCCCTGAATCTGTTTGATCTGTGAAATTAAAAATCCACCTCTTGTCTCAATCATCTTTTCCTCCCACATAGGATAATACTATATAGTACTAATATTGTCAATGCTTTCTTCTTATCATCTTTGCTAATGTTTTAACTCACTGACTTTGCCCATCAATCAGCACATATCTTCCCTTGGATATCCCATGTAAATGGGAGCAATCAAATAATTCCATAGCATCATCACCACTGTCTGGCATCCCCTTGGCAGCAAACTTCCTCACGCGCCCCTGCGCATAAAAAACACCTGAAAGTATCAGAATGCCTTTCAGGTGTTTAAATTCAGGTGTATCGAAAATGTCAACAGAGCCGGTCTGCTTTAAAAGTCGGAAAATACTTCCATCTGCTTTTTCAGTTCCTCCACAATCTCCCGGTTTGTATCCATACGGCCTGTAATATCCGCCATGTCCTCCACCAGGCTGTTTGTGCTCTCCGCAACTCCGGTAATACCGGCGGCCCCGTCGTCAATTGCTTTTGTGATGCTTCCAATGGAACCGGCTATCCCGGTCATGGAATTTCTGAGACGGTCGGTTCTGCTGTTAAAGGCGTTGATCATTTCCTGTACATAATCGGCATCCTCTTTGTACTGCTTCCCGGAACGCACAAACTCCTGAAACTGAATCAAAATCGTCTCACTCAGATAGTCTGCCATATCCTGGGAATTTTTTGACAGGTTATGTACTGCGTTTGTAACAATCTGATTAACCTCCTGGATACGCCCGGCGGTTTCACTGCAGGAATTTGCCAGAGATTTGATCTCCGCAGCAACGGCGGCAAAGCCTTTTCCGGCTTCTCCGGCCCGCATTGCTTCTATGGAAGCGTTAAGTGCAATCAGGTCGGTGGTTGATGAGATTGTCACGATATCTTTTGTCAGTTTGGTCACCTGATCTACACTCTTACTGTTTTCTATCGCCTCTTCAAGTACCTTCAGGATATCGGCAGTTTTCTTCCGGATCACTTCCGTGTTTGACTGTGCCGCCGCCTCCATCTCATTTGCACGTATCTTCATTGCGGAGGAATATTCTGTGATGGCGCCGCATTCTTCCGCCATATCATGGACATCCTCTTTGATGCCCGCGACGCTGCCGTTAATATCCGCTGCATTCTTTGCCACCTTCTGGATTGCCATGGACAAAGAGCCTGCAAGTGCGGAAAGTTTTTCCGCGCTTTCTTCTGATGTGCGGGTGCTCTTGAGCACTTCGCCTGTCACCTCGTCAAGCTTCCCTGAACTTTCCTGAAGCGTATCAACCGTCCCCTTAATCGGCGTTATCACATATTTTTTGATGATCCTGATGGCAGCAAATACCAGTATCAGGCATGTAACGACAGATGCCACCGCGATGATCAGAGATACAAGATATACGAACAAGAGCCGCTCCCTCGCCTCGGCTGTCCTTGCGTTTACAGCCGCATACAGTTTATCGGTATTGTCCGCCATGGCAGAGCCGAAGCCTGCAACGTCGCCGTTGGCATAAGCGTAAGCATCCTCTGTCTTACTGTCCGCACTGGCACATACCAGATCCACCAGAGCATGTTTAAAAAAATCATAGTTCTCCAAAAGCTGCACATAAATTTCTTCTTCATCCTCAGTGACATACTTTTCATATTCCTTTAAATATGCCTCCAGTACTTTTTCTTCCTCTTTAATCTGCGCCACAACGACAATCATGGTATCATAGTCCGCCGCAACAATGTGAGACAGCGCCATCTTATGGATATTTGTGGTGGCATAACGGATATTCTGCAGTGTTTCCAGGCCAACCATATAGTTATCCACGATCTTTGAAGCATTGGAATTTACATTGTTGATGCTAAAAACCGACAGAGCATTCGAGATCAACGCCACGACTCCCAAAAGGATGATTGGAAGTACCAGGCGCTGTTGTATGGTGAGTTTTTTCTTCATCTTACATTAACAAATCCTTTCAACCTGTGATTCTATCTTGCTGAAACAGCTTCTGCCATTTCATCTAACTGCTCCTGTATATTCCGGCCGGAAGGATTTCCTGCCGCCATATTCTCCGCAAATTCCGAAACGGGATCCCAGAACTTACCGCCTACCCGCTGAAGCTGTGAAAATTCAGACTGCTCCAAAAGCGCGGCGATCGCCGGTGACTGCCTGATCTCTTCAGAATCTGCCACCGCAGTGTTTGACGGCCCCTGCCCCCGCATTTCAAAACGCAGGCGCTGGTTCTCCTCATTGGTGATCCATTCCGCAAGCCTTGCTGCCCACTGGGGATATTCGGAATAAGCGTTTACACCGATCAGCTTACAGCCGGAAAAAGAAGCCATCTGCACCTGGCGGCCGCTGCAGGTATAAGTAGGAAGTCTGACGGCGCCGGCATTCTCTCCCCAGGCCTCCTCCACCGTAACAGAATTCCATACCCCGCTGATGCCCGCGGCCACCGAGCCGTCCTTTACCCCGGCCAGAAATTCCTCGTCCGTGCGGTCAGAAAATCCCGGGCTTGCCGCGATTCGGAGCATTGCCCGGGCCACATCAATCCCCCGGATGTCTCCGTCCGCCTGATTCCATGTGCAATAGTTTGTGATTCCGTCATCGTTTAACCCAACTTCAAGCCCTGTATTTCCAAAGAAAGAGTATACATACCATGCCGAAGACCAGTCCATGGCGAATACTTTGCCGCCCGCCGCCGCTGCTTCCAATATACCGTCCAGCGTTTTCACCTGTTCCTCCGTGATATATCGCTTATTATAATACAGGAAATATCCATTATCCGCAGTCAACGGATATGCATATAGCTGACCGTTTACCGTGGCAGCTTCCACTGTACTTGAAAGATTTCTATCCCTGATCTCATCCGCATTCTCAATGGGATCCAACGCCCCGGCGGCCGCCAGAGCATTCAGCTGGTCATCCGCGAAGGTAAATACATCTGCGCCATCCTCCAGTCCCCCCAGCAAAGCGTCCTTACACTGAGATTCTCCCTGTACCTCAAATGAAATCTGAAAATCTGCCTGCCCCTGATAGTTTGCCTGAAAGCCTTCAATAATCCGGTTCATCAGTTCCGTGTCTTCCTCTGCTCCCCAGACAACCAGTTCCACTTTTGGGGGCTCTGCAACCTCCAAAACCGTTTCCTCTGCCGGGCCGCATGCCGCAAGCGCTGCCATGCACAGAATGCCCGGAAGCAATCCCCATATTTTTTTGCTCATTTGCATCCCATCCTTATTTATTACCTTTTTTCCGTGATTATTATACCATTAAAGCAGACCATACGCAATATTGGATAATTACCGCAAAAAACCCCATGAATCAAAAATGATTGTATAAAAGCGGCTCATCAGGAGTTGCTTTTATACAATCATTGCCTTTGGTCAGCTTTGCTTCTGTCTGTAAATCAACGCATAAGCATAAAACTTATTGGTTTTTACAGTGATTGTTTCAGGGTCAGAGTCCAAATCGTTATAAACGATCGGCTGCCCTCCCTTCGTAACGCAGATCATCTTATACTCCCTGTCTGCCCTGTAAATATCTGACGGGATTTTTATGGAAAACTGTACTTCCTTATCCGTGCTGTAGGTGGTATTGGAAACCGCGTAAACATTATAAGTCCTTCCGATCGTATAATCCCCGAGGACTGTTTCAAAAGACTGAAAGCACATAGGCCCCTGCATGGCATTTTTAATGTCAATCGGGCAGGCATTGTCTCCTGCCTGGGTGTAGCGGACGACATCTTTCCCCATGCAGGCATACCGCTTCATCTCATCAGGAGTAGTGGGCTTCCATGTTTCCACCACCGCCTGTATGCCTGAATTAATGGCGGATGATACCGCAGAGTCACTCTCAAAGCTGTCACTGTCAGAACCCGCATTACCGCCGGTACCATCACCTGAGCCGCTGCCCGGCCTGTTTCCGCCAGGCGTATTCCCGGAATTATCCCCTCCGGGATTGCTGCCGTCATTGTCATCACCCGGATTGGGGCTTGGACTGGGGGCCGGAGCATAATTATAATGTATCGTTGCTTTTGATACTGCCGACGTCGTATCGCCTATTTTACTGATGTTGTTCCACTGTGCTTCGGTGCCGGTAAAGTAGATATCTGTCAAGGCACAATCTGCAAATGCGGCTGTTCCTATTGTCGTTACACTGTCCGGAATTACAACTGCATTCAGCCTGGAACAGGAAGCAAACGCAAACCCTTCGATGCTTTCCGCCCCCTGCGGAATTTCCACTCTGGTAAGCATCAGGCAATTCTGAAACATCCCCTCACCAATGCGGTCTATATTCGAGGGCAGTGTTACATTCGTCAGCTCATAGCATCGAGTAAATATATTGTCACCCATCTTTACCTGCCTGCTGCCGGAGGCAAATGCTGCACTTTTCATTGCAGTACATTCAAAAAATACTCCGGCACCTAACTCTCCAATACTGGCAGGCAAGGCTATAGATGTGAGACTTGTGCAGGCGCGGAAAGCGTTTTGTTCGATTACTTCCACCCCTTCGCCAACCGTTGCAGAAATGAGAGCTTGACATCCCTGGAAAGCACTTTCGCCGATGGTCTTCACGCCGGAAGGTATGGTCACGGAAATAATTGAGGTTCCACGGAAAGCGCTGTTTCCAATTATTGTCACACTGGAAGAAATCTCCGCGCTGATAACCTCACAGTTCCAAAAAGCGCAGGAACCGATACTGGTAACGCCATCCTCAATAACAACCTTCCGGATTTGGCCGCTGTAATTGCTCCACGGCTGTTCTCCGGTACTGCTGAAATCCGGCATGGCTCCGCTGCCGGAAATGGTCAGGGTACCCGCCTTCGTCAGATTCCAGGCGAGCCCTCCGTCAAGGGTGTCCTGGGCAATTATTTCGTTGGCAGTGGGATCATCCGGCGGGATATAGCCTTCCGGATAGCGGGTGATATAATGGCTGGTGCTGCTCATTACCTCTTCCCTGGATATTGTCCGACCCCAATGAACCTTGCCTTCACCTCCATTAGTACTGAAGTTTCCCTCGGCTACCACCACGCCCGCATCGCTCACCCTGAGCACAATCACGGTATGGGTATCATTATTTACCCGCAGGATATCTCCTACTTTTATATCCTCATATGCAAATCCGCCCACTGCATACATTCTGGCAGGCTGACTGCCAAAGGCCGCATCACTGAGTATAAAAGCAAATGCCACACAGCCCACGGCACTAATGTTCTTTCCATCCAGTGTTCCGCCCTTCCAATGGTAGTTGCCTTTTGAGTCTGAATAAGGCTCATCATTGGTCCAGGTCACACCCTCCTCATACTCCTCCTGATCTTTCAGTGCAATCATGGCCTCATAAGCTTCTGTTGGAGTAGCAATCCCGCTGTCACGCGTAACCTGCCTTTCTTTGGTTTCCTCCAATGAAACTTCCTCCTGCAGCGAAAGCTCCTCCATCGGAACTATTGTTATATTCTCTGTATTTTCTGTATCCTCTGTATTTTCTGTATCCTCTGTGTTTTCTGTATCCTCTGTGTTTTCTGTATCCTCTGTGTTTTCTGCGTCCTCTGTGTTTTCTGCGTCCTCTGTGTTTTCTGCATCCTCTGTATTTTCGTCATCACTGGCAGCCGCTTCGTCCAAAACCTCTTCCGGCAGTACATCCTCCGAAGGCGAAGTGGTTCCCTGGTTTGCGTGGGTCGCTGATGGGGATGAAATGCCTAAGCACAATACTAAAGCAACTAAAAAAAATCTGTGTTTCAATTTTATTACCTCCTTCAATCATAAAGTTCTGTATATGTATTTGTTTATCATATCCTGTTTTCCTGAGTTACTGCTCTTTCACTTGAAAAATGCATCCTGCTTATATGCCATTATTCGCCTTTACAGAGTCATTCATTATGGTATTTCCATCAATTTCCTCATTCCATTCGGACGGACAGAAAAACCGAATTTTTCATAAAAAGGCTCTTTTCCTTTTACTGCCGATAAGCCTACATCAATTATGGTTCCCGGAATGGCAGTGTCTTTAATGTACTCTATAAGTCTGTCCACAATACTCTTTCCAATTCCTTTTCCCTGGTATTCCGGCAGGACAATAATTTCCTGCAAATACCAGTACATCGCTCCATCACCCACAAGCCTTCCCATTCCAACTACTTTTCCGTCACAGATCGCCGAAACATTAAATAAGCCGTTTTGGAGCGCCTTTTCAACCTGCGGTAAAGGTCTTTCGATAAAACCGGTTGCCACTTTCAATCGAATGAAATCTTCTGCCTTCAATACATTGTCCACTAATTCAAACTGTATTTCTTCCATTGACTTTCCCCCTTAGTTTGTTTGGCAGTTCAGAACAGGCTCAACTGCTCGTAATCCGTTTTCCGCTCCAGCAGGCAGGGTGTTTTATGCAGAATATCTTCTGTCTTTGTACCGTCAAGCATCCACCCCGCAATCTCCTGCCGCTCCAGAATCAGCGGCATCCTCTCATGCACCGGAGCCATGGAAGCGTTTGCCGCAGTCGTGAGGATCACAAAATGCTCTCCATCCTCATACCGTCTGCCAAGCCCTGCCATAAACAGGATGGGCATATCCTTTCTGAAAAATGTATTCCTCTCCTTTTGGGAATTCCACTCGTAAAACCAGGATGCTGGAATCACGATACGCCTGTGAAGGATGCCGTCCCGGAACATGGGCTTTTCCGGCGCAGACTCACATCTGGCATTAAAGATCAGCTTTTTCCCTTCAAAGCCGGGAAAACCCCATTGCTGCCATCCACAACATACGAAGCCATCTTTGACAGACAGCACCGGGGCATCCTTCCCCGGACAGATATCTCCAGCCACAATCCGTCTTACTGCCTGAAAAGATTCCCCTCTCTTCCTTTCATCCAATTGCCAGACCAGTTTTTCAATCTCCCTGGCCATATCATCATCCACATGATATCTGCCGCACATAGAGCCTCCCTGAAGCATTTTCTTCATACTACTATACTACTTATTTTCCTTTTGCCCTAAGCCGCTCTGTCTGTTCTTCCGCATCTGTCCTTGGAGTATTATAATAATGCAGCTTCTCCTCCACAGTCATATGTTTTGTCACTTCATAATTGTACTCCCGAATCCTGTGTATATCTTCAATCGTAAAATCCGGACTGATTTCCAATGTATGCGCCATCACTATTCACCTCCCAATAATACGGACGGATTCATAATATCAATATCCTCCGTAATCTCCAACTTCGTATAATGGATCTTACTCAAATATTCATAAAGCACTGTCCTTTTAGGTTCACGGCATTCACCTACCTAATCAAGTGTCACTTGTGACAAAAAAATATCATATTTTCCATCTTCAAACTGTTTCCAGAGGGCTAATGTTTCTTTCATCCGCTCCGGCACATCCTCCTGTTGAAGATAACTTATAACAGAGGTATCCAAATATATCTTCATTTTCTCATGAACTTTTTCTCCTATTTGACGCACCAATTTTCTGCTCTTATCATAACACACCCCATTAAATTTGTAACCATCAATTACCCGACACGGAAATTAATTTCCCCCAAACGAAGTAAAGAGTGTATACTATCTTGGGACGTTCTTGTCACAGCTTTTTTAATCAGTACTTATGGAGAAATAGAAATGAATGAATATATACAATATTTAGCGGATCTGATTCCCGAAAAGGACAGTTTAAAACTTGTAAAGAGTGAAGCGGAAAACTATTATAAGTCACATTCTCCTGATGATTGCTTTAACATGGGAATGAAACTTTATCAATCGGATAATTTTCAAATTCAGGAAGTTGGTGTTTTTCTTTTGGGATATTCTGCGCATCAAAATGCTGCGGCAATCGCTTTTTTAAAAGACACGGTAAGCCGGCACAGCAGTTGGAAAGAGCAGGAAATCCTGGCTATGGCCTTTGATAATCATTGTAAAATTATCGGATATGAAACGGCTTTGCCCCTGATAGATGAATGGTTAAACAGCGATTGTGTATCATCCGATAGGATAAAACAAGTATATAAACTGGCAGGCAAATTTTTAGATATGGATAAAAGTAAAATTCAGGTTTGAAAAATTGTCATATAATTATAAATCTGTAATCCCGAATAAGAATATGCATTTTACTCCAAATTTTATGCAGTAGGAACACTTTTCTAAAAAGGTAGTAAAACTATTGACATTAGTGGTATTTTATAATATTATGTAATTACGGAATTCCGGAATATTAAATCGTAAGGAGGGGTAGTCATAGGATTATGGAACGAAATTATGATAAAGAGATTGATGTTCTCAAAGAGCAGATGGAAAATCTTCAGAATATGGTTTCTTCACAATTTGACGAACTACGAGCTATTATGATGGAATTGCGTCCTAACAAGCCATCGTCGGAGAAGCTAAAAAGAGTACACGTTATGCATGGAATGCACCCGGATAGTCGCCTCAGTGAGCAGATGGAAGCTCTATGCTATAAAACTGAAGAAAAAGGGGTGAGTGGACTTGTGACCTACCTCGGAGTATATAATTCTGGCGGAAGACAGTCTAACTGGATACGAAATAGTGTCCCTGCTGATGAGTTGCTCTCCCTCATCGAAAGCGGTGTCGCAAGTAAGGTGTTAGCCTGTATTGGGAATTCAAATCGCCTTGCGATATTATTGGAGATACTTCGCGAACCTAAAACAGTGGCGTCGCTCGTAGAGAAATGTGGTTTCGGGTCTACAGGACAAGTTTATCACCACATAAAGCCGCTACTCGCTGCCGATATCGTTGTGGAAGACGAGCAACAGAAAGGCGTTTATATTATCCAACCTCACAAAGTACAAGGCATAATTATGCTACTGGCAGGTATCAGCGATATGGTGGACGAAACTCTCACGCAAGGAATGTGGGAAGCTGATGAGGAGAATTAGAGGCCGAAAAGAGGGTGTTGTAAGACAGCCCTCTTTTTGGTATGTACACTATATAGGTCACTGTTTTTCACATTCCAACCTTTTCTATCCTGCATTGATGTTTCTTACTTTTCTTTTCATAGCTGATTCCAACAAGCAAAATGTTTCCTTTGTACTCTTTCAGTGCAGACCCATATTCTTTTTTCTTAATCTGGCTTATTGCTCCTTCAGCGTTTTTATCCCATTTTAGTTCCAAAACTAAAGCCGGTTTCAAAGAAGTACGTTTCGGCAGAAAGACCATATCAGCAAATCCATTGTCTGTCGGCATTTCTCTTATAAGAGTATAATCTCTGCACGCACTATAGTATGCCAGCGCAATCACACTGCCCAGGGAAATCTCATTATTATAAGCAATGTTTGAAGAATTTTGCATATGGACTTCCTGTATCATCTGTGCAACTGTTCTTTCATCCATAGCCAGCGTTGCCTTGAGCAATTCCTCTGATGTACTGATCGCTTTCATTACCTCATCCCAGCCATCATTTTTAACTGCCCGAAGAAAAGCGCTCCTCACCTCCTCATTTGGAATAAATACTTCTTTTGCTTTATTATCATAAGCTAAATATCCCATATGAATCAGAAGTGTAATTACATCATCTGCAGAATTAAAAGAAGTAATATCATTTTGGAAAGATTCTACATCGATACTACATCTTTGTCCGCCCAGCATATCTACAATCAACTGTCTTAGCCCTTTAAAATCCATTGCAATATACATCATCAAAGATTCATAAGTTTCTGTCTGAGACCAATAATTTCCAAATTCCTTACTGTCTACTGCCTCAATTACAGAATTAGGACTATAAACATGTCCTATTGTTTCAAAATAATACCCATCATACCATCTTTGCATCTCTGTAAATGACATATCATGTCGCTTACAGAGCTCCTTTACTTCTGTCTCTGTAAAGCCAACATACTCTGCCATCTGTCTGGGACTGATCATTGTATGTTCTCGAAAATTGTTCAGAGCTGACTGCGTACCATACTTCTTGATTGGCAAAATTCCCGTAATATAAGCAAGCTTTAAAAACGCACCCGATGGAGCTCCTTTAAACAACCCCCGTAGCAGATTAATATATTCTTTCTGGAGATTTTCGTTATTTTTGTCTTCCCGAAACAGACAATCCCACTCATCAATGATAATGATAAATTGTTCTTTTGTCGCGGCATTGATTTTCGCCAATACAGAAGGCAATGAAATATCGGTATCCTGGACACATTCCGGATATTCTTCTCTCAACTCGGTTATCACCTGTTCCTGAATATAGCTCACTACCTTGACAGAAGCTTTTCTCTTCATTTCCTCAAGCGCATTTCCGTACATCCACTGGATATCCAAAAATATTACATTATACTTATTCAGATGTACCTTAAAGGACTCATGTTGACTTATATTGAGTCCTGCAAACAATTTCTCTGAATGGCATCCTTTACTATAGTACGCTGACAGCATGGTTACGGCCATTGTTTTTCCAAACCTTCTCGGTCTGCTGGAGCAGATCAGCGGTCTGTCTTTTCCAATACGGCTGTTCGTATATTGAATCAGCTCCGTCTTATCCACATAAAGTTCAGAATTGACAGAAACCAAAAATTGTTCATTTCCCGGATTAAAATATATACCCATGCTTACACACTCCCTGTAGTTCTCACGCTCCCGCCCTCTCGACTATCTGTCAAAATGCTGGCTTAAAGCCTCAAGATACTCCTGATTTTAGTATAACCATATGCCATGCAAATTACAAATGAAACCTGCTTCTGCCGCCATTGCGTTTTATTAACATAAGGATGGCTGGTAAAGCCTGACATCCGTTGTTTCCCTCCGCAACCTTCCTGGGATACCATTTTTGAAACCACACCGTAAATATCCCCATAAAAACCGGCGCTATAGAGTTAATCGCACCTATATAAGCGCTGACCCGGGTTCCCATGAGGAAATATGTCCAAATCGGTGTCAGCAGATACAAAATTCCCCACAGTAACGTCAGAATCCTGTTTGTTTTCATAAAAAGCGGATTGAGCAGGGCATCCTCCCCACGATACTGGTTCATGGAGTAATGGGCTGTCAGCGGTATTTTCCCAAAACAGGTCAGTGTCCACATGACGCCAAACGCCAGATAGGACAAAGGCATGATCATCCTGGGCGATGCTCCAAGCAATACTGCCATGGAAAACCCGCTGACCAGCGCTCCACTCAAAACATCATACAGGGTCTTCTTATTTTGATAAAACAATAAAGATACCAATGCGCAGGCGCCAATACTGATAAAGCTTCCGGCATAGCCGTCAATTCCCACGGCTATCCAAAAGACCATCCAGGGAATCAGCATGATACTCATATTGGTTTCCCGCCTTGGAATATGGATTCCACCATCCTTTCCTTGAACGGCTCCTCTGCCGCTTCCCGCGCTCAATCCCTGAGCAGCCCGGTCTGTGCTGCTCCCCGATTCTCCAAAGTAATCATCCCAATTGAGCATCAGGTCAAAGTCTCCTTTTACCCTGTAAAGCTGCTTCATCAAAGCCTCATCCCCGCGGATTTCCCCCGCCGCAATTGAGCGCCATACCGACAGGGGCGTTTCTATTCTGGTCGTGGCGGCCATGGAGCCGTCCGTGACCACCCGGCTTCCATCCTTTCCCATGACGATCTGATAACATTCATCCACGTCCGTATAGTACATTTCCAGCACCTGCTCCCTGCCGGAATAGCTTTCTTTTCTGTAAAGCACTGCCATCTGCCTGGTATAGATCAGGGCATCTGACTCTTTTTCTCCCCCTTCCCTGCTGATTCCCCAGCTTGCATCCGCAAAACTTTCAAATATCTCCCTCGGGTACAATAATTGTTCCAGCTTTTCCTTTGTTTCTGCCGTAATACCGCCAGAAACATACTCTTTTCCCGCTTCCTGAACATACCCCAGATACTCATTTGTCCTTTTAGAGAGCTCCGGCACCCTGAACAATTCCCCCTGCCCACAAAAAATCGTGGTATAGCACTCCCTGCCACAGAGATGATCAAACAGACTGTATACCCCGTCATAATTTCCTTCCGCGGTATAAAAGCCGCAGGTGGAAATAACCACTGTCCTCTTTCCACTCATATCGTATCTGGCCGGATGGCCGCCATTGCCGGTCTGCTTCTCATTCTCCACCATAAAAGGCAGAACCATTGGAAGCTGCCGGTCAATCAGATTCTTAAGCCCTCCGGGAACCGTAAAATAGTAAAGCGGGAAACTCCATATGGTAACATCTGCCCATAACAGCTTTTGAATCACCTGACTCATATCATCCTGTATGCAACAGCTCCCGGGCGTTTTCCCCCAACAGGAAAAACAGCCAAGGCAGGGATGTATCTCCAGTTGGTTCACCCGGAGCTCTTCTGTCTCAAAGGCTTCGCTTTTGGTCTCCAGGCTCTCCTTCATTCCCGCAAGAAAAGCCTTCGTCAATTGATAGCTGTTGCTTCTGCTTCCTTTCGGACTTCCATTAATCACCAAAACCTTCATACGCTATCCTTTCTTTCCAATTGTTCGATACAATCCTGTGCCCACTCCATGCACATCTGCATGTTTCTGCGTCCGTACTCCACAGTCATCTTCCAGTATAGCGCTTTTTCCTGGTCGTTTAAGTAAGCACTGTAGGCTTCTATATGCTCCGGCACAGATGCAAGACTTATCAGAAACGTCCTGCAATATGCTTTCAATCCCTCAAAATAGCGGATATTTTCTTCCCGGCTCTGTTCCCCCATAAAAAACACCTTCATCAGAATCGGGGTTCTCGGATCTGTTCCCAGCTCACCGTCTGAGAGCCACCGCAGCAGTTCACGCCGTCCTTTCTCCGTGATGGAATAGACATTTTTGTCCGGTTTCCCCTGCTGCGGTACTACTGTTTTGCTGACCCACTCTTTCTTTTCCAGCGTCTGCAGCTCCCGGTAAATCTGGCTCGTCTGCGCTTTCCAGAAAAAATTCAGAGAATCCCGGAATGTCTCCATAATCTCGTATCCTGTCATTGCCTGATAGTTTATCAGGCCCAAAATCCCATGCTTTAACATCTCTGCCTTCCCACCTCTTTTATTTAACATAAGGGCAGTTCGCAGAGCGTGCTGCCCGTTGTTTTTCTTTCTCTTTTCTTGTATTATATTCCACTTGTGGAATATTGTCAATAAACAACGGACGTCAGGCTTCACCAGCCATCCTTATGTTAAACAACGGACAGCACGCTTCGCGAACTGTCCTTATGCTAAATGAAAACGGCAAGGCCGCAGGTTCGGTCTTGCCGTAATTTTATGTCTGTGTATTTATCAGGTGCCCAAATCAGGTTATTGGGGGGAATTTTCACCCTTAATATCTGCTGTCCTGTAAACATCATAGCCCTCATAGTGATAGCTGGCATCCACGCCCTTCATATAGACCTCCCGATCATTGATCTTGTCGGTCAGGGCAGCTTTTAGAAGCGTTTTGATTTCCAAATCTTTGACAGGGCTGCGCTCCATCGCCAGCAGATAGTCCTCCTTGTCCTCCCGGCTCCAGTCAATGACCTGACGGAGTTCTTTTTTCAAAATAGCGTCCAGCCAGAGCCGGGTGCTTCTGCCATTGCCCTCAGGCAATACCACATTGAGACCCCGCGAGAAAACGATAGTTAATTTCTACTTTTTGCCTGCGTTCTTTGCCTGTTCCCTCTGCCTGATACACATAAATGCTATCAATCAGCTCCACCAGCATAGAACGGTTCAACTCTGTTACAGTTTCATACTTGCGTATGGTTTCCAAAAATTGATTGGTACTCTGGGTTTTCTTTTCCTCGGCTATGATCCTTTTTTTCAGGTCATCCCTCTTTTGAGTGAGCTCTCTCTGCTCGTTCTCATAAGCTGATGACATTTTCTCGAAACGCTCGTCTGTAATCTTCCCCAAAGCATTCTGCTCAAAGAGTTTCATAATTACACTGTCAATTTCCGCAATCCGTTTTTCGGCTATTTCCAGGTCCTTCCTGAATTGCTTGATTTTCTGGCCGCCACCCTTTTCGCTCAATTCGTGCATTTCTTCAATGAACTGATCGCCCAAAGCCTCCATGCTCTTAATATGTTTCTGAATATCGCCCATAACAATCTGCTGTAATGCGTCATAGGAAATTGCGTGTGTCGTACAAAGATTGCTGTTTCTCGCATAGGTTCTGCAGCGAAACCGGGAGGCCCTTCCATTGGGATTTGAAAACGCCATATTGCGGCCGCAATCCGGGCATTTCACAAGTCCTACAAACATATTAGGGCATCCTGTCTTATTAGGTCGTTTCTTCACGCTGATAAATTTCTGTACCAGTTCAAAGGTTTCCTCGTCCACAATAGCCTCATGGGTATTTCGGACTATGATCCATTCCTCTTTAGGAACCGATACCAGTTTTTTGTTCTTAAATGATTTTGTTTGTGTTTTATGAGACACCATGTGACCCAGATACACTTGGTTCTCCAAAATCATTTTTACATTTTTCCCCACCCAGTCTGTCGGGAACTTGAATCCGGTGCTTGTGTCTAGTGTGCCGTTCTTCATTGCCCGGTATGCCCGTGGGATTAAGATTCCATCCTCGCATAGAGCCCTTGCAATCTGATGTACGCTGTTGCCCTGCTTCGATAATTCAAAGATACGCTTGACGGTAGGCGCTGTTTCCGGGTCAACCAGTAACTGACGTTTGTTCTTTGGATCGACCATATAACCATATGGGGCAAAGGAACCGCAAAACCCGCCATTCAAAGCCATTGTTTTCTTGACGCTGCGGATTTTCTTTGATGTGTCACGGGCATAATACTCATTCATAATGGATTTGAACGGCATCATTTCGTTTTCATCGAATCTTGTATCAACATCGTCATTCAGGGCAATAAACAAAATGTCATTGTTGGGGAAGATTTCTTCCACATAGTACATGAACATGGCATTGTTACGCCCGAAACGTGACATATCCTTGACCATGATGCCGCTCGGTTCCGGATCATTCATAGCATCCTCAATCATACGGTTTAGATCCGGGCGGTTGAAGGTAGTGCCGGAAATCCCGTCATCCACATACTCTCCTGCCACCTCAAACCCCTTTTCCTTTGCATGATACCTTAGCATCTGCAGCTGGTTGGTAATGCTGTTGCTTTCCTTGTCGGCATCCCCGTCATCCTTGGATAAACGTGCATATAACCTAACCCTTAATTTTGTCTGCTGTCTTAACATTCCTGCTCCTTTCCAACAGCAAACAAACTGCTCTATATGAGATGATTATATCACATTTCCATAATTTTTTCATCTATTTGTTGTGCTGTTTTCCCAATTAACGGGCGGTATTTCCCTGCTCAATCTCCTTACGGATCAGCCTTTTTATAAGATGCTGTAACTGGACTGAACCGGAAAAGACTGTTGTTACATAAAACGTTGTATTTCCAATCCGGACTTTTTCCGGCTGTGTTTCCTTCTCCAAACATCCACCTCATTTCCGGGTATCAAAAAAACACCATTTCTGGTGCTTTTTTGTCATTTTACATTTACTACCTTTCTCACATATTCCTGCTTCTGTAAATCAAGCTCCGCATAGACCATCTCTTCATCATCAAGTTCCGTCTGTCCAGTCTGTATACAGACTGTATGGTATATCTGGTTGATCCATCTGCCCTTTTCCGTGTCCGGGGCTTCATGGATATGCCCGTGCAGGGAAAGCAGTGGCTGCTTCTCCTTGATAAAATCGTAAATATCCACTGAACCAACATCTAAATCTTGGTACAGGAGCTGCCCCAGCCTCAACCCGGCAGGCGGCATATGCATCACATAAACCGTATGCTGCGGTTTTTCCGGCTCCGGCAGGTTTTCCAGGATATCGCACATATATGGAAGCTCCGTCTTGGAATACTCCATCCAGTTATATATCCTGTCATAACTATTATTCTTTAGATTATCTACATCCCAAATCACCGTTTTTACCCAGATTAGTTGAATCTACGGATGTATCCAGCCA
>ERZ808046.925-NODE-925-length-16916-cov-7.811093_pt1 | contig 16916 bp, 18 predicted proteins | sample MGYA00380196_ERZ808046 | MGnify/ENA primary metagenome ERZ808046 (study PRJEB31490, sample SAMN06133421) | mouse gut metagenome | isolation source: Z6_2 | host: mice | place: China: Chengdu | collected 2015-05 ...
CTTTAAGGATTATCTCATATGAGATGTCCCATATTCTGGACTCTGACTACTTACCAACCCATTTTTAAACTAACACCTAACGTATATCATCAGCCAGTCGATCTGAGAAAACAGACTGTGGGAACCGCAAAGGGAATTCAGAGCAAAAAACACCGCAAAAATCAGAACATTCTCCAACAGCTGGCGAAGCCCCGCCGGAAATATCCGCTTTTTTCTTTCCTGTCCCTTTGCCGGATCCCGCTCGTATCTGATCTCGCCTCTCTGCAGCTGTTCTTCCAGGTTTCGGAGATCCCTCCATCCCAATTCCTGCCTGATCAGGCTGCTGTCCGCCAGGCTTACACAGCCGGTATCTTCCCACCGGACCTCCTGCTCTGTCAGCTTCTCCTGCCTGCAGATCAGCTGGTACAGACGCCTGGCGGAAATCTCGGTGCTTCCGCAGACATTGTAAACCTGCTCTTTCCCATTGTCTATTACCCGCCTGACGGCATCCACGAAGTCTGAGACATGAAGCGGCTGGAACACATTGGACGGCATATGGTCTTCGGCCCGTATGGCGGCCGAAAAACTCCGGCTCAGGAAATCGCTTCCGCCCTCCCCTGGTCGGCTGGTATAAAGCTGCGATGTGCGCAGGATCACCGTGTCCATGCCGTACCGTCTCCGGTAAATCTCCAGAAGCAGCTCTTCCCGGATAAACCGGATGCCCCGTTCGCTGGCGGCAGCCCTCTCCGTCAGTTCATCGTTCCCTCTTCCGCCAGTGTCTCCATTTACTTCTATGGATGAAAGCAAAATAAACTTCACGTGCGGAAGTGAAGCGACCGCCCGCAGCGACCGGGCCAGCAGGGTCACGTCCTCGTCTGATTCTTCCCCATGAGCGCTGCTTATGTAGTTGTTCCCGGCAAATATCACGACATTCGGCGAAATTGAGCGCAGGAGCTTTTCGAAGCTTTCTCCCTTACGGGGACTGCGGTAAAAGCGATGCCTGGAAACGCCCTTCGGCTTTTGCACAATTGCCTTATCCGACAGCAGGTAGACATCGTCCCCTTCCTGCCCCATCCTCTCAGCCAGCGTTTCCGCCAGTCCATCGCCCGTTCCAATATATACAATTTTCATAAGACTTCTTTCCTCCGTATTATCTGATTGCCGCAGAAAGACTTCTCTCGGCAAAGCCTTTCTGTATCGGCATCACAGGTAGTAATATTCCCCGCCTCCCTGGAAAAATATTACGGATTCAGCTCCTTACGCGTTCCAGCCCATGGACTCCTGTTCATCCTCCAGCATCCTCTGGTAGGACTGTTCTACCAGCACGGCTATATTCGCGCGGAGCCCCCGGCAGAGGTTTCCTGATACATTTTCCACAGACACCTGGGGTTGGCCTTTTCTTCCTCCACCCGGGCGTCATGGGTTACTAAATTAATAAAATAATTAATGCTGGAACGGGCCATAGGCGCCCCTTCCGGCGAGCTGAACACCGGCCCGCTGGATTTTCCTTCCCTGCCGGCATAGTCCAGCAATTCCTCTTTAAGACCCTCCGGCAGACGCAGCACCCGCCTCTGGCGACAATTGTGGTATTCCAGCTCCACTACGCCCTCCCTTACCGCTTCAACCGTAAGCTGGGGCAGTTCCTGGATCCGCATCCCCGCTCCCCCAAGGGTCTTGATCAAAAGGTACGATTTTTCCTTCCCAAGGTGCTTTGCAGCCGCCAGAAGCCTGAGGTACTCCGTCCGGCTTAACTCCGGCTGCTCGTTCTCCTTCTCCTTTAACACTGCTCATTAGGCTATTATTTGAAAGTTTCAGATTGATATTTTCTTTGATTCCAGCTATAATAATATTAGATATTAAATCAGCCGAAGGAGAGATTTGTTGTGTATATTAACAGACACGCGGAAAAAACCGTGCGGAAACTTTCCCAGATGTTTGGCGCTGTGCTTGTCGCAGGCCCGAGACAGGTTGGCAAAACAACCATGCTGGAGCAACTGACTTCAGACATAAACTATGTCACACTTGACGACCCAATCATCCGCGCAGGCGCAGAAGAGGAAAGAGGAACGTTTTTCAAAGATAACCCGCCCCCTGTTTTCGTGGATGAAATTCAGAAAGCACCAGCGCTGTTTGAACAGATAAAAATGCTGCTTGACCGCGAAAGGAAAAAGGGGCAGTTCTATCTGTGCGGTTCCCAGCAGTTTAAAATGATGAAAGGTGTCAGCGAGTCCCTTGCCGGGCGTATTGGACTGATTACTCTGCTCGGTTTTTCCCTCCGTGAATCCTATGGCGTGGAATATGACACACCCTTCCTTCCAACCAAGGCATATTTTACGGAAAGGCATCGGCACCTTGCAGATATCGCCTACGATCATGTGTGGAATGCTATCCACCGTGGTTCCATGCCGGAGCTTTACAGCAATCCTGATTTTGACTGGCAGATGTTTTATGGTGCTTATGTCCGCACCTATATTGACCGGGATGTAAGGGAGTTATCTGAGATCGGCGACACTGTCAAATTCACTAAATTCATGATAACTGCTGCCGCGTCCACCGGTCAGCTCCTGAATCTGTCGTCTCTTGCCAGAGATGCAGGCGTCAGCCAGCCAACTGCAGAGCGATGGTTATCCATCCTGATTGCTTCCAACATCGTATACCTGTTACAGCCATACTCCAATAACATCACAAAGCGCGCCGTTAAAACGCCAAAGCTTTACTTCCTTGACACCGGCCTTGCCGCTTACCTGACCAAATGGAATACGCCGGATGTATTGAAGAACGGCGCCATGGCCGGGGCGTTCTTCGAGAGTTTTGTCATATCGGAAATTATTAAAAGTTACTACAACAAAGGTATCCTTGAACTTCCGATTTACTTTTACCGGGACAGGGATATGAACGAAATAGACTTATTGATTGAAGAAAATGGAACACTTTATCCGATTGAAATAAAAAAGCATGCGGATCCGCAGAAAAATGATGTGGATGCCTTTTCTCTCCTTGACAAAATCCCGGGGATTAAACGCGGTCCGGGCGGAGTGGTATGCCTGTATGACAGGCTCATAACACTCCGCGGAGGAGATATGGTCATTCCCATTAATTACCTGTAAAGGGGACTTAACTATGAAAACTTCCATCAGTTTTCCATTCCCGTCCGGCAGGCTCAGGAAATTGCAGGGCAGGCTGATATATGAATACATTTTTCTTCTGATCGCAGTTGCCTGCATTATTATCCTCTCCTTCTGGATGACAAGATATATCGTCAAATATTCCGCCATGGAGCAGTCCCGCCAGTCCCTGGACGTAATCTTTCAGCAGGCCGAGGAACGAATCCGGATATTTGAGGAGGATATCGAAAGCCTTCATATGAATGTGCTCCGCAACGACTCTGTCGAGAATTTCTTCCGGGCTCAGGATGTGGCCGAAAGGTGGGAAAATCTGGAGGGTTTTTATCAGGTGGTGGGAAACAACCGAAGAATTAACCGGAACCTTCAGAACATTTTACTCTATGACAAAACAGGGAATGTAATCGCTGCAAAGGGCGATGTTTATCTTCCGAAGCCCCACGATATGGTGGAAAACGGGCTGTACACCTACTCCAACTGTATGGTGGATCCCAAAACAAATATACCTTATTTTGAAGTCGGCATGCCAGTCTTTGAAAAGGATTCCAAATCAGGCTATCTCCAGATCGGTTCCGTTTACCTGCTCTTCGATGTGAAATATTTGCAGGACATTATCGACAGCATACTTCCCAACGAAAAATCTGCCGTGGGAATCCTGGACAGAACCGGAACCCTGGTGATCAGTACCGGCAACTGGCGGGAGGGGTATGAACTCTTTGAAAGCTCTGCTGAAAATGACGAAGATCTGATCTACGTCCACAAGGCCGAAAAAATAGGATGGCGCATGGTGAGCGTTGTCCCCAAGCAGAGTATGCTCTCCGGCGTAACGCAGATGCAGAAAGTTAATTACTTTACCTATTTGATCGTCCTCGCTGTCATGTGCCTGGTATGCGCCACAGTCTACCGGCGGATTATTAAGCCCATCAGCAGGCAGACCTCCTTCATGGCTGACTTTACAAGAGATACCGGACAGCGTATTGAAGTGACGGGCAATAATGAAATCAGCGAAATGGCCAGGAAGATGAATGAAATGCTGGATGACATCGAAGCCCTGAACAGGGAAGTGATGGATTCCCAGAAAAAATATCTGGAGCAGAAATATGCCAGGAAACAGACTGAGATGATCGCGTATAAAAGCCAGATCAACCCTCACTTTCTCTATAATACCTTCAATTGCATTCGGGGAATGGCATTGTACAAGGGTGAGAAAGAGATCGCCGAGCTCACTATGTCCCTGTCCTGCTTTTTCAGATACAGCGTCCAGGGGGATGAGATGGTAACCGTAGAAGAGGCATTAAAAAACCTTTCGTATTATGCCAATATTATCCGATGCCGCTTCAACGGAAAGCACCAGGTAATAGCCAGGGCCTCCGGTGAGGTTCTAAAGCAGAGAATCCCAAAGCTGCTTATTCAGCCACTGGTGGAAAATGCTGTGCTCCACGGCCTGGAAATGAAGCCGGAGGGCGGCGGCGTCTCCGTAACAGTCGAAGCACTGAAAACAGATGGATCCCAAAAGCTGTTGGTCACCGTACAGGATGACGGCGATGGAATCTGCAGTGAGAAACAAAACGAGCTGAGAGCCGCCATGGAACGATATGACCGGGAAGGAACCATTTCCGAAAAGGGACTTGGAATCGGTTTTTTAAACGTTTACCGCAGAATGCGCCTTTTTTACGGACAGTCCGCATGCTTCGACCTGGAAAGCAGGCAGGGCGAGGGAACCCGGATCCGGCTGTGGCTGCCCACAGAGACGAATGAATGATCCTGTTTTACTTATGCGGCAGAAAGGAGCAAAGGAGGGCAGATATGTATCATGTTTTTTTGGCCGACGACGAGCCCTGGGCGCTTATGGCCCTGAAAAACCTCATACAGTGGAGCGATTACGGATTTGCCGTCAGCGGAGAGGCGGAAAACGGCAGACAGGCGCTGGAACGGATTGAGCGTATGCGGCCGGATCTTATCATTTCCGATATTCGTATGCCTGGAATGGACGGTCTCTCCCTTCTGCAGACCATCCGGGAAAAAGGATGGCGTTCCGAAGTGCTGCTGGTCAGCGGCTACACCGATTTTGAGTATGCGAGAAAAGCTCTTCGATACGGCTGCGCGGGTTATCTGATCAAACCCGTGCAGGAAGAGGAATTGTTGGAATACCTGGGAAAGATAAGAAGAATTCTGAGCGAAAATCACAGTCCTGACGAATCCAGAATACAAAAGGACGAGTCCGGCGGCTATCAGTCCGAAAAGCTTCTGGTGCAGAACATGGTGGCGTTTATCAGGGAGCATTTTGCAGAGGGACTTACTCTGCAGACGCTCGCCGACAAGTTCAACATGAATGAAAGCTATATCAGCAGCCTGATTAAGAAGCGGACAGGAAAAGGATTCGGGGAGCACCTGATGGAATACAAGATCCAGAAAGCCCAGGAATATCTCAGGACTACAAATGACAGCCTGCAGGACATAGCCGCAAAGGTCGGGTATCCGGACTATTACTATTTTACAAAGGTATACAAAAAAGCCACCGGCATCAGTCCCGCGGCTTACCGCAGGCAGCTGTAATATAGCAGATTGACAGACCACATAGTATCTTCCCTGTGGTCTGTATTTAATTTGCACGTCAAATCCAAACATCTGACAAAAATTTCAAAATATTGTCCATACAAATCACCCCGTCTGGCAATTAATATGTCCATATAGACAATTATAATATAAAGGAGAGGAAACATTATGAAGAGACGTATGTTACAGCAATTATGTGCATTGGCTTTATCCGGAGCCATGGTGTTCGGCCTTACGGCCTGCGGCGGATCAGGTTCGGACAGCCCGGCAGCGGAGAGCGGCTCAGAACAGGACAGTTCAGAGCAGGAGACAGATGCCGCCGAACCGGAAAGCACGTCCTCAGATACAAGCGGAGAAGTCAGCGAGATGTACTGGTTTTCCGACGTATCGGGCTGGGGACCGGCAACCGCGAACTGGTCTGTGGACGATTCACCGGCGACAAACTATATCAGAGATAACCTGGGCCTTACCTTGAAGATCGAGCAGCCGCCCACAGATGCCTCCACCAAACTGGGACTGATGCTTGCCTCCGGAGAACTGCCGGACGTGATGTCCATCACGGATTCCGATATGTACAAACAGCTGGTAGAAGCGGACAAGGTCTGGGATATGCAGACCTTTCTGGAAACCTATGATCCCGATTCCCATCTGCTGACGGATTTCCCTTCGGATATCAGGCAGGCATTGACAGACGTATATGGAAACTGGTACTCCTATCCCAGCCATATGGAATCCAAAGATAACCGCAAGGTTTTCCCTCCCGACGATCAGATTTGGGTGGATGTGGTGGAAAAGGGAAGCAATGGCTGCATCATGTTCAACAAGGATATCATGGACGCCGTGGGGATCGCCCCCGAGGACGTACAGACGGAAGAGGGATTTTATGCCGCATGTGAGAAGGTGAAGGCTTCCGGACATCAGGTGGACGGGCAGAGCGTGCTGCCGGTGGTGCTTCAATGCAATCTCTGGATCAACACCAGCCTGGACGGGGTCGTGGCAAACAACTTCGGCGTTCTTCCGGTTGACGACGATGGAAACTACAGGCATTCGGAACTGAATCCCCTCTACAAAAATGCCTTAAAATTTTTGAACACGCTGGTTCAGAAGGAATATTTGGACGTAAACACTCTGACCATTGATGAGACGGCGCTCAAGACCTATCTGGATGCCAAGAGAGTATTCTGCTGGATCGGAAATCAGGCGCAGCAGGACAAAACCAATATGCCCTGGGTTTCTTATGGCCCCATTCTTGCTTCTAACGGTGCAAAACCGGTAATCGGGCTCAACGGCGAGGCCGGAACCGGATGGATCCAGACCCTGGTATCCAAGGACTGTAAGAATCCTGAAAAGATCGCAAAGCTTCTGAGCTGGGCTTCCAGCCGGGAAGGGCTTCTGGTTAATTACTACGGAGAAGAAGGCACAGACTATACGATAGACGAGAAAGGCATTGTAACCCTGACCGATGACGGGAAAAAGAGACTTGCTGAAGAATACGACAATAACGTGCTGATGTGGCCGTTTGCGAACACCTCCTTTGAGCGGCATACCGAGCCTGTCCCTGATCCTACGAGTAACAGAGGCGTGGAGGTTTCCTTAATGCCAGCTTTCGGCAAAAACGAAAATACTTATATTTACAATACTGCCGTACTTGATTTCAGGAATAACACAGTAATCGAACCCTCCAGCGATCTGGGCATCAAGCTTTCCCAGATAGACAGTTATCTGGAAGCACAAAAGGCAAAAATTGTGACAGCATCCTCCGATGCCGGGTTTGAGACGGAATATCAGAATATGCTCGATACGCTTGAAAGCTACAGCATAACGGATATCGATGCTGAGTATGACAAAATCTATAAAGAGTACTGCGAAAAAAAGAGTTCCAGCATTGAAAATGTAAATGCAGGACTGAACTGACATCTCTGAGTAACTCTGATTTCACATACGGGCAGTACGCCTTGCGTACTGCCCGTTGTTTCCATTACACCAAACGCCGTCACGCTTCGCGTGCCAGCTTATTGTAACAGGCTGCCCCGCAATGGCAGCGGTTTGTTTGACTTATATGGAGGAATCCGGAAAGGTATGGGTATATCAATGAAGAAAAAAAATAAGAAGGGCTTCCGGCCCGGATATGACAGGGCGACTCAGTTCCAGCTGCATACTCTTATGCTGCCCGGAACCATACTGATGATAATGTTTTCCATCGTCCCTCTCTTCGGCCTGCTTCTGGCCTTTAAAAACTATAAGGTTGTGGAGGGAATCCGGGGCGTATTTACCAGCCCATGGTATGGTTTCCAGAATTTTAAAATCATTTTTGGCAACTTCGATTTCAGGAGAATGCTGACAAACACTCTGGGGATCAACCTGATCGGAAATCTGGTCGGGATTCTGGCAGCGATTGGCTTCGCGCTGTTTATCAATGAACTCTCACGGGCCAAATTCAAAAGCGTGGTACAGACCGTCACCTATATGCCCCACTTCATTTCGTGGGTGGTATTCGGCAGCATCGTAATCACGCTTCTGAGCGGGGACGGCGGGCTGTTTAATCAGATCCTTCTTAAGCTTGGAGTCATCAAGACTCCTGTTGTTTTCATGGCACAGCCCCGATACTTCTGGGCAATTGCTATTATCTCCAATTTGATAAAGGAGTTGGGCTGGAGCACGATTCTCTACACGGCGGCCATCTCCGGGGTGGATCAGGAGCTGTATGAGGCGGCGGATTTGGACGGTGCCAGCCGTATACAGAAGATGCGCTATGTGACTCTGCCCAGCATCAAGGGGACGATCGTGATCATGGTCATCTTTGCAGTGGCGGGAATCATGAACAATAATTTCGATCAGATCTTTGTGCTTCAGAATCCCTTTAACATTGAACGAAGCGAAGTAATCGACACCTATATCTATAAAGTGGGTATGCAGCAGCTTCAGTTCGGTATGGCAGCCGCAGTAAACATCTTCAAATCCATCCTTGCAATCATCCTGCTTGGGATCGCCAACTTTGTTTCCAATAAACTGACAGATAACGGATTATTCTGAGAAAAGAAGGGAGCCTTATATGAATAAAATCAAATCAAAACAGGAAAAGAGATATCAGGCTGTCCTGACCGTTGTGATGATAATCATTATGCTGATCACCGTTTATCCCGTATGGTATTGCCTGATTAACTCCCTGAACAGTTCTCAGGATATTGCCAAGAACGGCTTTGCCATGATCCTGCCGGGAGAATTCTCCCTGGACAGCTGGAAATCGGTATTGAAAAATCCTGAGATCTTCCGGGCTTTTGGGATCACTCTTTCCCGGACAGCCATTGTAACCGTGCTGCAGACGCTGATCACGGCCATGTTTGCCTATGGGTTTTCCCGGGAAAACCTGACCGGGAAGAAGTTCTACATGGCAATCGGCTTTCTCAGTATGTACTTAAACGGAGGCGTCATCGCCTACTTCATCCTGTTCAACGCCCTCCATATTTATAATACCTATTGGGTATATATTATCCCCTGCCTGTTCGGAGGCTTTTACAATGTTATCATCTTTAATACCAACTACAAAGCGATTCCGGATTCGCTGTTTGAATCGGCGAAGATAGACGGAGCCAGCGAATATACCGTCTTTTTCAGGATTGTGATCCCTCTGTCAAAGCCTGTCATCAGTGCTCTGGGCATCTTTACCGCAGTGGGAACCTGGAACGATTATTCCCAGACACTGTACTATACCAAATCCTCTGAAATACAGACGTTATCCTATTATATGCTTTCCATCACCAAATCCAGCGCCTCTGCGGCGCAGCTTGGCGAAACAATGAGCGCGGGAGCCTCATCAGTGCTCACCACCATGTCCAACTCCGCCGCAAATTATAAAACGATTGAGCTGGCATGCATGGTTCTCTCAGCGCTTCCCTTAATCATCATATACCCCTTTGCACAGAAGTTCTTTGAAAAGGGCGTGATGGTCGGTTCGGTAAAAGGTTGACACAAAAACAGAAAGGAAAAAAGAATGGAACAACAAAAAGAAATCCTTCTTCCCTCTCCCCTGTTTCGGGATCCCATCTTCGACTGCCCCACAGACCCGACAGTCATATGGAATGAGGAAGAACAGATGTGGTATTTATTTTATACCCAGAGACGGGCGGGAAATGCGTCCATCGGAGTATCCTGGGTTCATGGAACCAAAATCGGCGTGGCCGTAAGCCGGGACGGAGGTAAGTGGCTTTACCGCGGCACGCTGGAAGGCCTGGAGTTTGAGCGGGGCCACAATACATTCTGGGCCCCGGAGATTATCCGGGCGGAGGGCATCTATCATATGTATGTGTCCTACATCACGGGAATCCCCACGGACTGGGATTATCCAAGGCAGATGCTTCACTACACCTCAGCGAATCTATGGGACTGGACTTTTTCTGGAAGAGTGGATCTTGGATCCGAGAGGGTAATCGACGCCTGCGTCTATGAGGTAAGCCCCCGCCAGTACAAAATGTGGTACAAAGACGAAAACAATGCAAGCAAAACCTCTGCGGCTGTCAGCAGCGACCTCTATCACTGGACTGTCCTTGGAGAGGAAATCACCGACTGTGCCCAGGAGGGTCCTAACGTGTTTGAGCTTGGCGGCGTCAAATGGATGATCTCTGATTTCTGGAGGGGTCTTGCAGTCTACCGTTCGGATGATTTTTCACATTGGAGCCGCTGCGCCGATATCCTGAACGAATCCGGCAAACGCCCTATGGATCAGGGCCTTGGGCACCATGCGGACGTAGTGGTGCGCGGGAAGAGAGCCTTTCTCTTCTACTTTTGCCATCCTTATGCCTGTGAAATCAGCCAGGAGGAAAAACTGTTTTCTTCTCTTACAGAGGCAGACAAAAATAGAGCAGTGGTGCAGGTTGTCGAGCTTACTGTCAGGGACGGCGGGCTGTACTGTGACAGAAACGTTCAGGCCTCATGGCCGCAATAGAAGCAATCGTGCGCATCCCCGGAGGCAATCTTTTTACACAAGGGCAGTTCGCAGAGCGCGCTGCCCTTATACTACGCCATGGGGTGAAACTGTTTCAATCAGGCATTCTTTTCCCCTGAACGCAAAACCATATTTTCGTATTTTCTCCGGCATATATCCTTTTGCCGCCAGTTCTGACCCGTATTGCTTTTGGCCAATCTGAGCAAGCGCGTTCGCCGCTGTCTCCTTAAGATTTTTTTCTTTCAATGGTTTATGCACCTTAAATTCAATGATATAGGCATAATCCCTTTCCCGGTCAATGGGTGTGAGCATCACATCATAGCGTCCAAACCCGCTCTCCCTGTTGGACGTTATGACGAACCTGCCCGAAAGCTCCACCATCAGCCCCAGCACAAAGCCATGATAAAACCGCTCCGGCGCATCGTCATCCGATGCGCTTTTTGCCAGGCCAAAACTGGAAAAACTGTGAAGTGCAACTTTATTCATAAAGTCATTCATGGCATCCAGGTCATTTACAAGGAGCGCTTTTATAAAATTGTTGTACGCAGGCCCTGCATCTCCGCCAAACCAACCTCTCACCATGTCCGAAAACATGCTCCGTACTTCCATATTAGTAATTGCCAGCGTATACACTTTCCTTTTCAATTCCCCGACCCATTCAAGCCCTTGTACCTTTAAATATCCGGTTGCCAAAAGCAGACTCCATACGGCATTTGCATTTCCGTTCAGCTGGTTAAACGCTATCTGCTCATCAATCTGTGCCTGAATGCCCTTTCCCTGCAGAAGCTTTTCCATGTCCTGCTTAATATCTGCGTTTCCTCTTTGGATCAATGTATTTACAAGCCCATTCGAGCTTGTATTTGCCCAATATGCATCATATTTTCCATTTTTCTTGATAAAAGAAGCAATTGACCATGGATTGTAAATGTCGGTATGCATGCCAAATGTAAAGCCATCGTACCATCTCTTCACTCCCTGTTTCTCACTCCCATAGCCCACGGCATCAAGCGCCTCAAACACTTCTTTCTCCGTAAACCCAAATGCCGTCGCATACTCATCAGAAGTCGTTGTGACCACATCCGGATTATTCAGCCCGGAAAAAATACTTTCTTTTGAAATTCTGGTAATCCCGGTGATCAGCCCCCGATAAAGACAGGGATTGGTCTTGAAAGTGCTGTTAAAAAAGCTGCTGAAAAACTCCGCCGCCTCATCCCAATACCCTGAAATCCATGCTTCCTGCATAGGTGTGTCATACTCATCAAGGATAATGATCACCTCCCTGTCAAAGCAGCGCCGCATGAAGTTTGATATTGAGTTAACCGCATCTACCGCCATTTCCTCCCCCATTCCGGGTTTTATACTCTTAAAATACTGTTTCTCATTATTGCTCAGCAGGCTCCCTTCAAGCAGGTAACTGTTCTGTTCGTATAAGTCCGCAATCACTTTGGTGATCTTATACTCCATTTTCTTATAGTCCGCCGCTCTTATTTGGGCAAAGCTTAAAAAAATCACCGGAAAAGCTCCCTGCAGTTTCCTATATTTATAGTCTCCGTCAGGCGATTTTTCTTTCCAGACGGACAGCCCTTCAAACAAGTCCCCTCTGCCGGCATATTTATTAGAGAAGAAACATTCAACCATGCTCATATTAAGGGTTTTGCCAAATCTGCGCGGACGCGTGACCAGCGTCACTGTCGAACCCGTTTCCCACCATTCGCGGATAAAATCTGTCTTATCTATATAAAATTTATGTTCTTCAATCAGCCTGTCAAAGCGTTGCTCCCCAATATTTACAAACGTATTGCCATCCATGACAAAACCTCCTGTGAATACTTTATTTTCAGTATACACACAGTAATAAATTTGTGCAAATCAAATGAAACTTTTAATAAAACTTATTCCCTGTGGAAAGACATTGCAGTATAATAAAGCCAGCGACAAATCAAAAGCTGAGGAGAATATGACATATGTGGTTTTGGTGGTTTATACTTATCTGTGATTTGCTGATTCCCCTTACCATGATGTTGGCAGGCCAAATGATGTGGAAACATATGCCGAAGAATATTAACGGCGTTATTGGGTACAGAACCAGCCGTTCCATGAAAAACATGGACACATGGAAATTTGCTAATGCTTACTGCGGAAAACTCTGGTATAAAACAGGTAAAATCTTGTTCCTGCCGACTATTATTTTACATATTCCCTTTTATGGGCGTTCAGAAACAGTCCTGGGAATTTTTTGTACAATACTGTGTACAATACAGGTTATTACTTTAATTATTTCAATTTTCCCAACAGAAAAAGCCTTAAAAAAGAACTTCACCGAAGAGGGAATACGAAAATAGTCGAATATGTGATCTTTTTACTTCAATTTCCGCAGTGATTTTATCAAACGCTCTCTGGATGCTTTCAACTTTGTGATATAGCGGCTGGCATACATAAGCCCTGTCAGCAATGTGCCAGTCACAAAGCCACCGGTTATGCTGACAATAGTCGCGTAAGGCTGCGTTCTTTCCAGCCCCAGGAGGTCTGTTACTGCAAAAATAACCATTCCCAGAATTGCGGACGCAAACATGATGCACATTCTTTTTGAGAAAAATTCCCGTTCGACATTATTATAATCGGCGATTTTTAACATCGTTTCCTCTGTCTTGCTGTCCATATGATCCTTCCTTTCTCCATCCAATATTTCTCCAACTTCAACCTCATAGTATCTTGCAAGTTCAATCACCAGATCGAAGTCAGGCATCGTTGTACCGTTTTCCCATCGTGAAATGCTTCTGTTGGAAACCCCCAGTATTTCGGCAAGCTCTGCCTGCGTAATGGATTTTTGATTGCGCAATGTTTTTAGAAACTGACCAATTTTTTGTTGATTCATGTTTTTTGTCTCCTTTCACTGCCTATCATAGCTTTTTTGTTAAAAAGGTACAGGTCACCCACTGAGAACTGCTGAGAAATGCCGGCCATAAAGTGAGAATCGGCAAAAAATTTTCTCAATCTCCGTTTTTTCTCTTCCGCCTTCGGAATATTCAATTTCAATATAACTACCAGAATTTTTTCTTCTTCATAATCCACATACTAAGGCAGACAATCAAAAAGCCTGCTCCAATTACAGCCTCATATCCATATTTCCATGACAATTCCCTCATCCCGGTAAAATTCATTCCATACCACCCTGTCAAAAGGGACAATGGCAGGAAAACAGTAGTCACAATCGTGAGTATTTTCATAATCCCATTCTGTCTGATATCAATCTCTGCCTGAAACAATTCGCGTACCTGAATGCAATGTTCCCGCAAAAGCTTCGACTCATTTAACAGACGTCCCGTTCTCTTCTCAAATATGTGAAAAAGTGTTTCTTCCTCATTTCCAAACATACCTGTTTCATTTTCCTCCAGTTCACAGACCATATCGTCTAACTGGATATAATACTTCATCCACTCAATGACTTCTTTATAGAGGGACATAAGCCTTGAGTTAAAATTATCTGATACGCCTTTCAAAGCAATATCTTCCATCTGCACCATTTGATCCTCTAATTTCTCCAGATGGTGAAGATCTTTACTTACTAACCGTTCCAGAATCTCATAAAAAGTTCGTCCTGTACTTCCATTAACGTTACATTTTTCCCGCATCAGATGTCTGACTAAAGAGTGAACTGCACCGGAATCATCACAGATTGCCAGCATATTTTCCGTAATCAGATAGCTGAATGCAATCTTCTTCTCTTCTTGTGTATACCGCGGTGTAACAACAGTTCCATAAAAGTAATCTCCCCGAACTTCTGCCTTGCAGACATGAGCATCCCTTACGGCAGGCATATGGCAAAGACTTTCTTTCAATTCCGGAATGGAAAGCTTTTTATCCATTTCCTCGGAAGTAAAGAGCAGGAATACAGCATTTTTTTCCTCTGAAGCACATTTTATTTCTGTCAGTCTCTGTCCGACCAAATACTTTTCCATTCCATTCTCCTTAAAATCCATAATATAACAACGGATGTCACGCTTCGCGAGCTATCCTTATGTTAAAAAAAGCAGGGGGTTTTTCCTTCCCCCTGCCTGTTGCCTGTTATTCAATAGCGATATAATTCTTCTGCTCAATCTCCGGTTTTTTCTCTTCCGCCTTCGGAATGTTCAATTTCAATACCCCGCTTTCATACTTTGCATGAATATCTTCCTGTTTCACATCTTCTCCCACATAGAAGGATCTGCTCATGCTGCCCGCATAACGCTCCTGGCGAACAAATTTCCCGGTTTTCTTTTCTTTCTCATCCTTGTCAAGCCCCTTTGCCGCGGTGATTACCAGATATCCATCCTTAAGCTCCAGAGAGAGTTCATCTTTCCTGAAACCAGGCAGATCAATATCTACCTCATAATGGTCATCGTGTTCCTGTACATCTGTTTTCATCATGTTCGCCGCATGGCGCCCATACAGCTTTCTCTGTGCTTTCTGCATTGCCTTATCGTCAAACGCAGGAAAATCAAAAATGCCGTCAAAGAAATCGTCAAATAAGTTTTCTCCAAAAATACTAGGTGTCATCATAAGTCATCGCTCCTTTTTCTATTAAACTAAATGCCAACTTGCTAATTTGAACTTTGGACTCTGAAAAGGAATCTCCGTATTCGTAACCTGTTCCTTCTGTTCCTCTTGTTCTATTTATGTTATAACACTTATATTAGCATTCGTCAATATCGAGTGCTAATATTTTCTGTGAACTTTCTGTGTTATTTCACAATATACTATATAAACGCATAATATTCTGAAAAATCAAATTGTTCTTCCTTTAATTGTCATCCACAGAAAAATGCAATATAATGAATCAGGCAATAGATTGAAATTCAAAGGAGGAAATTATGACTGAACGGGATAAAATGCTGGCAGGATTGCTTTACGACTGTGGTGACAGGGAATTGCTGGCAAGGTGGCACAAAGCAAAAGACCTGATTAGGAACTATAACCAGACTGATTCCGCCAATACAGAAGAAAAAGAACGTATTCTGAACGAACTGTTAGGCGGAAGGGGGAAAAATCTGTGGGTCACCGCCCCTTTTTATGTTGATTATGGAAACAATATTTATTTCGGAGATAACTGTGAAGTAAATATGAACTGTACTTTTTTGGATGACAATAAAATTGTAATCGGGGATAACGCCTTAATTGCCCCAAATGTCCAAATATATACCGCCTTTCATCCAACAAATGCAATCGAACGGTTTGGAAATCCAAAAGAAGATGGTTCCTTTGAATTTTGTAAAACGCAGACTGCCCCGGTGACAATCGGAGACAATGTCTGGATTGGCGGCGGGGTTATCATCATGCCCGGGGTAACGATTGGAGATAATGTTGTGATCGGAGCAGGAAGCGTTGTCACAAAAGACATTCCGGACAACACGATAGCATTTGGAAATCCCTGCAGGGTAATGAGAGAAACCAAATAATTTTCACTGAAATGACACGGAGCCGGAAACCTATGAGACGGTTTCCGGCTCTGCATTTTTACTTATCTAAACGGGCACCTCATACCAATGCACTGATTGTTTTGCGTAGAATAATCGCACACAACTTCCGCTTTTTCCATGCTGACCTGAAAATGCTGTTCCACAAAATCAACTGCAGCAAGGATGGACAGGAAGGAATCCCTCTTGCAGCAGCGGGGATCGCCAACCGTCCCGATCTGTTCCAGGGCTTTTGCAGTCATTAAATGATACAGGCCAAAAGGTTCAACCGCCAGCGGCGTTGAATTTGAGATAATTGACACAAACATACCTGTACTGATTCCGGCTCCACAGGCGCCCCAGAATCCACACGCTCCGCCCGGCATGCTCTTTCCCCTGTTCATCATTTCAGCCAGCGCCTGATGAAGTTCAATATTGCCGCCGGCATTTTTGTATGAATCAGGATTTCCGGGTCGTGCATAAACGCGGCGACGATTCCGAGCTTTTGTTTCATCCCCTTGCTCATCATTAATTTCTTCCTTTTTAGTGCATTGTGTTGACAAATTACGAATTATATGTTATTGTTCCTCATATAGAAAGGAGCAACTTATGGCAAATCTAAACATTCGCGTAGATGACAATTTAAAACAGCAGGCGGAATTAATTTTTTCTGATCTTGGCATTAGCCTTTCAGCCGCCACTACCATGTTCTTGAAACAGGTGGTGCGCTACAACGGCATTCCCTTTGAGCTTCGCGCCGACCCTTTTTATTCCGCAGAAAACCAGGCTCGCCTTTCAATTGCTAAAGAACGTATGGAGCAAACCGGCGGCACCGTTCATGAATTGATTGAGGTGGAGGATGATTAAATCATGGGATGATTTTGC
>ERZ808046.926-NODE-926-length-16913-cov-6.278273_pt1 | contig 16913 bp, 10 predicted proteins | sample MGYA00380196_ERZ808046 | MGnify/ENA primary metagenome ERZ808046 (study PRJEB31490, sample SAMN06133421) | mouse gut metagenome | isolation source: Z6_2 | host: mice | place: China: Chengdu | collected 2015-05 ...
TTTACTGAAACAACAAGAAGAACATAATAATAAAATTGTGCTACTTGAAAAACAACAAGCACAGCTAAAGAGTCAACTCGAAACTATTCAAAAACAACAAACTGGCATAATAAACAGTACAAAGACTTTAACTCACGTAATTAAATCCGTTAAAGACCAACAAAATACTTTTATTTTTACCGAGTTTAACCCAGCAAAAACGAAGTATTTCATCCTGAACAACGGTTCGGTGGCTTTAGCGGGTCGAGTGTTATCCATTGACGCCACAGAGAATGGTAGTGTTATTCATATCTCACTGGTCAACTTATTAAGTACACCTATCTCAAACATTGGTTTTAATGCGACATGGGGTGGTGAAAAACCTGTCGATGCCAAAGAGTTTGCCCGGTGGCAACAATTACTTTTCAACACATCAATGAAATCCACATTGAAATTATTACCAGGTCAATGGCAAGACATTAATTTGACCCTGAAGGGTGTATCGCCCAATAACCTGGGATATCTGAAGTTAGCCATCAACATGGAAAATATTCAGTTCGACAATCTTCCCTCTGCTGAAAATCGGCAGAAAAGAAGCAAAAAATAAATGCAGTTAGTACGCTTATAACAAGGAATAGCGAGCATCATTAATGAACAAAATATTTAAAGTTATCTGGAACCCTGCGACAGGGAATTATACTGTTACCAGCGAAACGGCAAAAAGCCGTGGCAAGAAATCTGGGCGCAGTAAGCTGTTAATTTCTGCGCTGGTTGCGGGTGGAATGTTGTCGTCGTTTGGGGCATTGGCGAATGCCGGGAATGACAACGGTCAGGGTGTTGATTACGGTAGTGGATCAGCTGGCGACGGCTGGGTTGCTATAGGCAAAGGGGCGAAAGCAAATACTTTTATGAACACCAGTGGTTCCAGTACTGCTGTGGGTTATGACGCTATAGCTGAAGGCCAATATAGCTCTGCCATCGGGTCAAAAACCCATGCGATTGGCGGTGCATCAATGGCCTTTGGGGTTAGTGCAATATCAGAAGGCGATAGAAGTATAGCACTGGGTGCCTCTTCGTATTCATTGGGCCAATACTCAATGGCCCTCGGCCGTTATTCAAAAGCATTGGGTAAATTGTCTATTGCTATGGGGGACTCTTCCAAAGCGGAAGGAGCAAACGCCATTGCCCTGGGAAATGCCACTAAAGCTACTGAGATTATGAGTATTGCTCTTGGCGACACCGCCAATGCGTCAAAAGCGTATTCAATGGCGCTGGGAGCAAGTAGCGTCGCATCTGAAGAAAACGCAATTGCCCTGGGGCGTAGCAGTGTAGCTAGCGGTACTGACAGCCTCGCATTTGGCAGACAATCACTTGCCAGCGCAGCGAACGCTATTGCGATAGGTGCTGAGACCGAAGCCGCTGAAAATGCAACTGCTATTGGCAATAATGCGAAGGCAAAAGGGACTAATAGCATGGCAATGGGGTTCGGAAGCCTTGCCGATAAAGTCAATACTATCGCATTAGGAAATGGCAGCCAGGCTCTGGCAGATAATGCAATCGCCATAGGCCAGGGCAACAAAGCTGATGGCGTGGATGCCATCGCTCTGGGTAATGGTAGCCAGTCGAGAGGCTTAAACACCATTGCCTTAGGCACAGCCAGTAATGCAACTGGTGATAAGAGTCTTGCGCTTGGTAGTAATAGCAGTGCCAACGGTATTAACTCTGTCGCGCTGGGCGCAGATTCCATTGCGGATTTAGACAATACCGTCTCTGTCGGCAATAGTTCATTAAAACGCAAGATCGTTAATGTGAAAAATGGCGCGATCAAGTCTGACAGTTACGATGCCATTAATGGTTCACAGCTTTATGCCATTAGCGACTCGGTAGCAAAAAGGCTTGGAGGAGGGGCTGCAGTAGATGTTGATGACGGTACTGTTACAGCACCAACCTACAATTTAAAAAATGGTAGCAAAAATAACGTAGGGGCTGCGCTCGCTGTACTTGATGAAAACACCCTGCAATGGGACCAAACCAAAGGCAAATACAGCGCTGCTCATGGTACTAGTAGCCCAACTGCCAGCGTAATCACCGATGTTGCGGATGGCACGATTTCAGCCTCCAGTAAGGATGCGGTTAACGGTTCCCAACTGAAAGCTACCAATGACGATGTCGAAGCCAATACCGCCAATATCGCTACTAATACCAGCAACATTGCCACGAATACGGCAAATATTGCCACCAATACCACCAATATCACCAACCTGACGGATTCCGTTGGTGACCTTCAGGCTGATGCCCTGCTCTGGAACGAAACTAAAAAGGCATTCAGTGCAGCTCACGGCCAGGATACCACCAGCAAAATCACCAACGTTAAAGATGCCGACCTGACGACTGGCAGCACCGATGCCGTTAACGGCTCTCAGCTGAAAACCACCAACGATGCCGTGGCGACGAATACCACCAATATCGCCACTAACACCACCAACATCTCTAATCTGACTGAGACGGTGACTAATCTTGGTGAGGATGCGCTGAAATGGGATAAGGACAATGGTGTCTTCACTGCAGCTCATGGCAACAATACCGCCAGCAAAATCACCAATATCCTGGACGGCACAGTCACTGCAACCAGTTCCGATGCCATTAACGGTAGCCAGCTTTATGACTTAAGCAGCAATATCGCCACCTACTTCGGCGGCAATGCTTCTGTGAATACTGACGGTGTGTTTACCGGTCCAACCTACAAAATCGGTGAAACAAATTATTATAACGTCGGCGATGCACTGGCTGCGATTAACTCCTCATTTAGCACGTCTCTCGGCGATGCTCTGCTTTGGGATGCCACCGCAGGTAAATTCAGTGCCAAACACGGTACTAATGGTGACGCAAGCGTGATCACTGATGTCGCAGATGGTGAAATTTCAGACTCCAGTTCTGACGCAGTAAACGGCTCACAACTCCACGGCGTGAGCAGTTATGTTGTTGATGCGCTGGGAGGTGGTGCCGAAGTCAATGCAGACGGCACCATCACTGCGCCGACGTACACCATTGCTAATGCTGATTACGATAATGTCGGTGATGCCCTGAATGCTATCGATACCACTCTTGACGACGCTCTGCTCTGGAATGCGGATGCCGGTGAAAATGGTGCATTTAGCGCCGCTCACGGAAAAGATAAAACTGCCAGTGTAATCACTAACGTCGCTAACGGTGCAATCTCTGCTGCCAGCAGCGACGCGATTAACGGCTCACAACTCTATACCACCAATAAGTACATCGCTGATGCGCTGGGTGGTGACGCAGAAGTCAACGCTGACGGCACCATCACCGCACCGACTTACACCATTGCGAACGCCGAGTACAACAACGTCGGTGACGCCCTGGATGCGCTTGATGATAACGCCTTGCTGTGGGATGAGACTGCCAATGGCGGTGCTGGAGCCTACAATGCCAGCCATGACGGTAAAGCCAGCATCATCACTAATGTCGCTAATGGCAGTATTAGTGAGGACAGTACCGATGCAGTGAACGGTTCTCAGTTGAATGCGACGAATATGATGATTGAGCAGAACACCCAAATTATCAATCAGCTCGCTGGTAACACCGACGCAACCTATATCCAAGAAAACGGTGCGGGTATTAACTATGTGCGTACTAACGACGACGGCTTAGCGTTCAACGACGCCAGCGCACAGGGTGTTGGCGCTACAGCTATAGGTTATAACTCTGTCGCCAAAGGCGATAGCAGCGTAGCTATTGGTCAGGGCAGCTACAGCGACGTTGATACGGGTATCGCCCTGGGTAGCAGCTCTGTTTCCAGCCGAGTGATTGCAAAAGGCTCCCGTGACACCAGCATAACGGAAAATGGCGTTGTTATTGGTTACGACACCACGGATGGCGAACTGCTCGGTGCATTGTCTATCGGTGATGACGGTAAATATCGTCAAATCATCAACGTAGCCGATGGTTCCGAAGCCCATGACGCCGTTACGGTTCGTCAATTGCAGAATGCGATTGGTGCGGTCGCAACCACGCCGACTAAATACTTCCACGCTAATTCAACGGAAGAAGATTCACTGGCAGTGGGAACTGACTCGCTGGCAATGGGTGCGAAAACCATCGTGAATGGCGATAAAGGTATTGGTATCGGTTATGGTGCCTACGTGGACGCGAATGCACTTAACGGCATTGCCATTGGTAGCAATGCGCAAGTCATTCATGTCAACAGTATTGCGATAGGTAATGGTTCTACGACCACTCGTGGCGCTCAAACCAATTATACCGCCTACAACATGGACGCACCGCAGAACTCTGTCGGTGAATTCTCAGTCGGTAGTGCGGATGGTCAACGTCAGATCACTAACGTCGCAGCAGGTTCGGCTGATACCGATGCGGTCAACGTGGGTCAGTTGAAAGTAACGGATGCGCAGGTTTCCCAGAATACCCAGAGCATTACTAACCTGAACAATCAGGTCACTAATCTGGATACTCGCGTTACTAATATCGAAAACGGTATTGGCGACATTGTCACCTCCGGTAGCACCAAGTACTTCAAGACCAACACCGATGGCGTAGATGCCAACGCCCAGGGTAAAGATAGCGTTGCTATTGGTTCTGGTTCCATTGCTGCCGCTGACAACAGCGTCGCACTGGGTACCGGTTCCGTTGCAGAGGAAGAAAATACAATCTCTGTAGGTTCTTCTACTAACCAACGCCGTATCACCAACGTAGCTGCCGGTGTTAATGCCACCGATGCGGTTAACGTGTCGCAGCTGAAATCTTCTGAAGCAGGCGGCGTGCGCTACGACACCAAAGCTGATGGTTCTATCGACTATAGCAATATCACCCTCGGTGGTGGCAACGGCAGTACGACTCGTATCAGCAACGTCTCCGCTGGCGTCAACAACAACGACGCGGTGAACTACGCGCAGTTGAAGCAAAGCGTGCAGGAAACGAAGCAATACACCGATCAGCGGATGGTTGAGATGGATAACAAACTGTCTAAAACTGAAAGCAAGTTGAGCGGTGGTATCGCTTCTGCAATGGCAATGACCGGTCTGCCGCAGGCTTATACACCGGGTGCCAGCATGGCTTCTATTGGTGGCGGTACTTACAACGGTGAATCGGCAGTTGCTTTAGGTGTATCGATGGTGAGCGCCAATGGTCGTTGGGTCTACAAATTACAAGGTAGTACCAATAGCCAGGGTGAATACTCCGCCGCACTCGGTGCCGGTATTCAGTGGTAATGATCCATTAAGTTAGTGTGACTAAGGGCAAACGCCAAATTGCCTGATGCGTTACGCGCATCAGGCAAGATAAGGCGCTCCGGGTCAACAATCTAAGGGCAATTCTCTGATGAGGATTGCCCTTTTCTTTACCAGACATCTCCCCCCCACAAGAATTGGCCCTACCAATTCTTCGCTTATCTGACCTCTGGTTCACAATTCCCCAATTAAAACTCACATCAATATTGCCAATACATAACATTTAGTTAACCATTCATTGTCATTATCCCTACACAACACAATTGGCAGTGCCACTTTTACACAACGTGTGACAAGGAGATGAGCAACAGACTCATTACACGATGTGCGTGGACTCCAGGAGACCTGCAATGAATCTCTGGCAACAAAACTACGATCCCGCCGGGAATATCTGGCTTTCCAGTCTGATAGCATCGCTTCCCATCCTGTTTTTCTTCTTTGCGCTGATTAAGCTCAAACTGAAAGGATACGTCGCCGCCTCATGGACGGTAGCAATCGCCCTTGCCGTGGCTTTGCTGTTCTATAAAATGCCGGTCGCTAACGCGCTGGCCTCGGTGGTTTATGGCTTCTTCTATGGTTTGTGGCCCATCGCGTGGATCATTATTGCAGCAGTGTTCGTCTATAAGATCTCGGTGAAAACCGGGCAGTTTGACATCATTCGCTCGTCTATTCTTTCGATAACCCCTGACCAGCGTCTGCAAATGCTGATCGTCGGTTTCTGTTTCGGCGCTTTCCTTGAAGGAGCCGCAGGCTTTGGCGCACCGGTAGCAATTACCGCCGCATTGCTGGTCGGCCTGGGTTTTAAACCGCTGTACGCCGCCGGACTGTGCCTGATTGTTAACACCGCGCCAGTGGCATTTGGCGCGATGGGCATTCCAATCCTGGTTGCCGGACAAGTAACAGGCATCGACAGCTTTGAGATTGGCCAGATGGTGGGGCGGCAGCTACCGTTTATGACCATTATCGTGCTGTTCTGGATCATGGCGATTATGGACGGCTGGCGCGGTATCAAAGAGACGTGGCCTGCGGTCGTGGTTGCGGGCGGCTCGTTTGCCATCGCTCAGTACCTTAGCTCTAACTTCATTGGGCCGGAGCTGCCGGACATTATCTCTTCGCTGGTATCACTGCTCTGCCTGACGCTGTTCCTCAAACGCTGGCAACCAGTTCGCGTATTCCGCTTCGGTGACTTGGGGGCGTCACAGGTTGATATGACGCTGGCCCACACCGGTTACACCGCGGGTCAGGTGTTACGTGCCTGGACACCGTTCCTGTTCCTGACCGCTACCGTAACACTGTGGAGCATCCCGCCGTTTAAAGCCCTGTTCGCATCGGGTGGTGCGCTGTATGAGTGGGTGATCAACATTCCGGTGCCGTACCTCGATAAACTGGTTGCCCGTATGCCGCCAGTGGTCAGCGAAGCGACAGCGTATGCCGCCGTGTTTAAGTTTGACTGGTTCTCTGCCACCGGTACCGCCATTCTTTTTGCTGCCCTGCTCTCGATTGTCTGGCTGAAGATGAAACCGTCTGACGCTATCAGCACCTTCGGCAGCACGCTGAAAGAACTGGCTCTACCCATCTACTCCATCGGCATGGTGCTGGCGTTCGCCTTTATCTCGAACTATTCCGGACTGTCATCAACACTGGCACTGGCACTGGCGCACACCGGTCATGCATTCACCTTCTTCTCGCCGTTCCTCGGCTGGCTGGGGGTATTCCTGACCGGGTCGGATACCTCATCTAACGCCCTGTTCGCCGCGCTGCAAGCCACCGCAGCACAACAAATTGGCGTCTCTGATCTGTTGCTGGTTGCCGCCAATACCACCGGTGGCGTCACCGGTAAGATGATCTCCCCGCAATCTATCGCTATCGCCTGTGCGGCGGTAGGCCTGGTGGGCAAAGAGTCTGATTTGTTCCGCTTTACTGTCAAACACAGCCTGATCTTCACCTGTATGGTGGGCGTGATCACCACGCTTCAGGCTTATGTCTTAACGTGGATGATTCCTTAATGATTGTTTTACCCAGACGCCTGTCAGACGAGGTTGCCGATCGTGTGCGGGCGCTGATTGATGAAAAAAACCTGGAGGCGGGCATGAAGTTGCCCGCTGAGCGCCAACTGGCGATGCAACTCGGCGTATCACGTAATTCACTGCGCGAGGCGCTGGCAAAACTGGTGAGCGAAGGCGTGCTGCTCAGTCGACGCGGCGGCGGGACGTTTATTCGCTGGCGTCATGACACATGGTCGGAGCAAAACATCGTCCAGCCGCTAAAAACGCTGATGGCCGATGATCCGGATTACAGTTTCGATATTCTGGAAGCCCGCTACGCCATTGAAGCCAGCACCGCATGGCATGCGGCAATGCGCGCCACACCTGGCGACAAAGAAAAGATTCAGCTTTGCTTTGAAGCAACGCTAAGTGAAGACCCGGATATCGCCTCACAAGCGGACGTTCGTTTTCATCTGGCGATTGCCGAAGCCTCACATAACATCGTGCTGCTGCAAACCATGCGCGGTTTCTTCGATGTCCTGCAATCCTCAGTGAAGCATAGCCGTCAGCGGATGTATCTGGTGCCACCGGTTTTTTCACAACTGACCGAACAACATCAGGCTGTCATTGACGCCATTTTTGCCGGTGATGCTGACGGGGCGCGTAAAGCAATGATGGCGCACCTTAGTTTTGTTCACACCACCATGAAACGATTCGATGAAGATCAGGCTCGCCACGCACGGATTACCCGCCTGCCCGGTGAGCATAATGAGCATTCGAGGGAGAAAAACGCATGATTATTTCCGCAGCCAGCGATTATCGCGCCGCAGCGCAACGCATTCTGCCGCCGTTCCTGTTCCACTATATGGATGGGGGTGCATATTCTGAATACACGCTGCGCCGCAACGTGGAAGATTTGTCAGAAGTGGCGCTGCGCCAGCGTATTCTGAAAAACATGTCCGACTTAAGCCTGGAAACGACGCTGTTTAATGAGAAATTGTCGATGCCGGTGGCGCTAGGTCCGGTAGGTTTGTGTGGCATGTATGCGCGACGCGGCGAAGTTCAGGCAGCCAAAGCGGCGGATGCGCATGGCATTCCGTTTACTCTCTCGACGGTTTCCGTTTGCCCGATTGAAGAAGTCGCGCCAGCCATCAAGCGCCCAATGTGGTTCCAGCTTTATGTACTGCGCGATCGCGGCTTTATGCGTAACGCGCTGGAGCGAGCAAAAGCAGCGGGTTGTTCGACGCTGGTTTTCACCGTGGATATGCCGACACCGGGCGCACGCTACCGTGATGCGCATTCAGGTATGAGCGGCCCGAACGCGGCAATGCGCCGCTATTTGCAGGCGGTGACGCATCCGCAATGGGCGTGGGATGTGGGCCTGAACGGTCGTCCGCATGATTTAGGAAATATTTCGGCTTACCTCGGCAAACCGACCGGACTGGAAGATTACATCGGCTGGCTGGGGAATAACTTCGATCCGTCCATCTCATGGAAAGACCTTGAGTGGATCCGCGATTTCTGGGATGGCCCGATGGTGATCAAAGGGATCCTCGATCCGGAAGATGCGCGCGATGCAGTACGTTTTGGTGCTGATGGGATTGTGGTTTCTAACCACGGTGGCCGCCAGCTGGACGGTGTACTCTCTTCCGCTCGTGCGTTGCCCGCTATTGCAGATGCGGTGAAAGGTGATATCGCCATTCTGGCGGATAGCGGAATTCGTAACGGGCTTGATGTCGTGCGTATGATTGCGCTCGGTGCCGACACCGTACTTCTGGGTCGTGCTTTCCTGTATGCGCTGGCAACAGCGGGCCAGGCGGGTGTAGCTAACCTGCTAAATCTGATCGAAAAAGAGATGAAAGTGGCGATGACGCTGACTGGCGCGAAATCGATCAGTGAAATTACGCAAGATTCGCTGGTGCAGGGGCTGGGTAAAGAGTTGCCTACGGCACTGGCTCCGATGGCGAAAGGGAATGCGGCATAGTCGTTTGCGCCCCCTCACCCTAACCCTCTCCCTCAGGGAGAGGGGACCGTTCGGCGCTGTATGTACTCCCTCACTCTGAAACGACACCGCACTCTTTTTTTCTCCCTCGCCCCTCCGGGGAGGACCGGGGTGAGGGGAAAAGGCCGCACTGCTCACCAATTTTCTGCTATCCTGCCCCCGCACTAAGGGGGCAGTATGCTAAACATCGTACTTTACGAACCAGAAATTCCGCCAAATACTGGCAACATCATCCGTCTTTGCGCTAATACCGGCTTTCGTCTGCATATCATCGAACCGATGGGATTTGCCTGGGACGATAAGCGCCTGCGCCGCGCGGGGCTGGACTATCACGAGTTTACCGCCGTTACGCGTCATCATGACTTTCGCGCATTCCTCGAAGCAGAAAATCCCCAGCGCCTGTTTGCCCTCACCACGAAAGGTACGCCTGCTCACAGCGCCGTAAACTATCAGGATGGCGATTATCTGATGTTCGGCCCGGAAACACGCGGCCTGCCAGCGAGCATTCTTGATGCCCTGCCCGCTGAACAAAAAATTCGCATTCCGATGGTGCCGGACAGCCGCAGCATGAACCTGTCCAATGCGGTGTCAGTTGTGGTGTATGAAGCCTGGAGGCAGCTGGGATATCCGGGAGCGTTGTTGAGAGATTAGTTACTGTATGCCGGATAGATGATTACATCGCATCCGGCACGATCACAGGACATCAGATCCCATCCCCATACTCAAATGTATGGTTAATACCGTTGAAATGCTGGTCCATATCCATTGATGGCTTATCGCTGTCTGGTTTACCGACAATACGAGCCGGAACGCCAGCGGCGGTGGTATGCGGCGGCACCGGTTGCAGCACCACGGAACCTGCGCCAATCTTCGCGCCGCGCCCAACTTCAATATTGCCGAGGATTTTCGCGCCCGCGCCAATCATCACACCTTCACGAATTTTCGGGTGACGGTCACCACCAGATTTACCCGTACCGCCAAGCGTCACAGATTGCAGAATCGATACGTCGTTTTCAATTACCGCCGTTTCACCCACAACGATGCCCGTGGCGTGGTCGAGCATAATGCCACGGCCAATTTTTGCTGCCGGGTGAATATCGACCTGGAACGTCACAGAAACCTGGTTTTGCAGAAAGATTGCCAATGCGCGACGCCCCTGATTCCACAACCAGTGACCGATGCGATAGGCCTGCAAGGCATGAAAACCCTTCAGGTATAACAACGGGGTTGAGTATTTATCGACTGCCGGGTCGCGGGTACGCACCGCCTGAATATCACAGGCCGCAGAGGCGATCATTTCCGGGTCAGCGGCGTAGGCTTCTTCCACCACTTCACGGATAGCAATAGCAGGCATAATTGGCGATGACAGCTTGTTCGCCAGCATGTAGCTCAGTGCACTACCAAGGTTTTCGTGCTTGAGTAGCGTCGCGTGGTAAAAACTGGCCAGCATTGGCTCACAGTCCGCCAGCGTTCTGGCTTCGGCTTTAATATTGTTCCAGACAATTTCCAGTTCTTCACACGACATTGCTTACTCCACACGATGAGATAATGACCGGCCCGTTCTGCGCGGGCCGGGTCATAGCGGTAACAAAGGTTCCCTGGGGTTAGTGGCTGCTGCGCTCGTCCTTGCGTGCACGACCTAATAACGTCAATGCTGCCTCGCGCGCGTTTTTTCCGCAATATAATACTTGATAAATTTCCTCGGTTATTGGCATTTCAACGCCGAAGCGATGCGCCAGTTCGCGGACTTCTTTCGTATTGCGGTAGCCTTCCACCACCTGACCAATCTTCTCCTGCGCGCTTTGTACATCCATGCCCTGACCGAGCATCATGCCAAAACGGCGGTTACGCGACTGGTTGTCGGTACAGGTAAGCACCAGATCGCCCAGCCCCGCCATGCCCATAAAGGTGGCAGGATCGGCCCCCAGCGCCGCGCCAAGACGCGACATTTCAGCCAGCCCACGGGTGATCAGCGCCGTACGCGCATTCGCACCAAAACCGATACCGTCGGACATCCCCGCGCCAATGGCAATGACGTTTTTCACCGCACCGCCAAGCTGCACACCGATGAAATCCGGGTTGCTGTAAACGCGGAAACTTTTGCCACAGTGCAGCAATTGTTGGAGATCATCGGCAAAGGTCTGGTCGGTAGAGGCCAACGAAATAGCCGTCGGTAAACCTGCCGCCAGTTCTTTCGCAAACGTTGGGCCAGAGATAACCGCCAGCGGAATTTGATCGCCTAACGCCTCACGCGCCACGTCCTGTAACAGACGTCCGGTTTCCGCTTCCAGCCCTTTGGTCGCCCACACCAGACGCGCATCAGGACGCATCAGCGGTTTAATCTGGCGCAGCACTTCACCAAAGACATGGCTGGGTACGACGACAAGAATATTACGGCTGGCTGCCAGTGCGGTGGCGAGATCGCTTTCAAGATGGAGCGTATCGGGGAAAGGCACATCGGGGAGAAACGCGGCGTTACAGCGGTCGCGTTCAAGCGTTGCGATATGTTCAGGGTCATGGCCCCAGAGGACAACCTCGTGGCCATTTCTTGCCAGGGTAATGGCAAGAGCGGTGCCGTACGAGCCGGCACCGATCACAGTCATTGAAGCATTACGTTGGTTCATCAGGCATCCTGATGTTCTTCAGTACCTTCGCCAGCCTGCTGCTGCAAATAGTTCATGAACAGCGCATCGAAGTTAACCGGCGCAAGGTTCAGTTGCGGGAATGTACCGCGGGATACCATGCTGGTGATGCACTCACGAGCATACGGGAACAGAATGTTCGGGCAGTATGCGCCCAGGCAATGTGCCATCTGGGTGCCTTCGATACCCGCGATGGAGAAAATACCGCCCTGCTGAACTTCACACAGGAACGCGGTTTCTTCGCCCAGGGAGGCCGTTACGGTAACACGCAGTACCACTTCGTATACGTCATCTGCCAGTTGGGAAGATGCCGTATCCAGATCAAGTTTAACTTCTGGTTGCCAATCTTTCTGGAAAACGTGCGGCGCGTTCGGCGCTTCGAAAGAGATATCCTTGGTATAAATACGTTGGATCTGGAAAGTCATTTCGGTGTTGTTTTGTTCTGACATGTGTAGAAAACCCTTAAGTGTTGTCCTTAAATACTGCGCAATGTAATGCCAACGTTCACACGTTATTTCAGCAGGGGATCCAGTCCACCACGTGCATCCAATGCATACAAGTCATCACAGCCGCCAATGTGCTGTGCGTCAATAAAAATCTGGGGAACCGTGGTGCGACCGCTGCGTTTGATCATCTCTTCACGCTTGGCGGCGTTGCCATCGATCGGCAGCTCCTGGAAACTCACGCCCTTGCTGCTCAGCAGTGCTTTTGCACGATGGCAATACGGGCAGGTTTCTTTGGTATAGATTTCAACATTGGCCATAAATTAGCTCCTGTTTTTTTACCCTGAAATTTCATGTTGCAGGGCGGCAGCAAAATGGAGTGTCCCCAGAAGCTTATAACAATAAGTCGCTGGGGGCCTAATTGCAGCTAACGGCCTGCATCATGAAAGACGACAGGTAAATTATTTGCCGCGCACCAAAGGCAAGTTTTCGCCAGCCCAGCCAGCAACGCCCTCTTTCAGCACGAATACTTGCGCAAAACCAGCTTTCGTCAGCGCGTTTGCAGGCTCCTGGCACTGCATGCCAGAACCGTCTACCACGATAACCGGTTTGTCTTTGTGCTTCTCAAGCTCACCAACATTGTTGGCTTTGATTTCGCTCGGCAACAGGTTGATAGAACCTGCGATATGGCCTTTACGGAAGTCATCACGCTGACGTAAATCCACAACCACAGCGTCTTCTTTGTTGATCAGACGCGTAGCTTCACCACGAGTAATCACCTTCACTTTCGAGGTCAGGCTCTTAAACGTAGTCACAAGAACCGCCACCAGTAACGCGATCCAGGCGATACTCAGTATGGGATGACGGCCAACAAATTGCATAATTTCTTGCATGGGGGGTAACAACTCCCGACGTAGTGATTAAAAAAACCAGGAAAGGAGTATACCTGCGCGGTGCGGCAAATACAGCCAGCGCGTTAACTGGAATGCAATTTTGCGGGGCACGACGAAAAAAAAGCGCAAATCTGGCATCGGCTTGCCGCGAGCGGTCGTATATTTTGATCTTCAGAGGCTATTTTATCGATTCAGCTGTAGTAAAATTACGCAAATTTTGACTCTTGAGTATGAGGTTGTCGCAATGTCGGTTTCTAAAAAACCTATGGTACTGGTGATTCTGGATGGCTATGGCTATCGTGAAGAACAGCAGGATAACGCCATTTTTAGTGCTAAAACCCCGGTAATGGATGCACTGTGGGCCAATCGTCCGCATACCCTGATCGACGCTTCCGGTCTGGAAGTCGGTCTGCCTGACCGTCAGATGGGTAACTCCGAAGTAGGCCACGTTAACCTGGGTGCCGGCCGCATCGTGTATCAGGACCTGACTCGTCTGGACGTTGAAATCAAAGATCGCGCTTTCTTTGCTAATCCAGTGCTGACTGGCGCGGTAGATAAAGCGAAAAACGCAGGTAAAGCAGTACACATTATGGGTCTGCTCTCCGCAGGCGGCGTACACAGCCACGAAGATCACATCATGGCGATGGTAGAACTGGCAGCTGAACGCGGCGCAGAAAAAATCTACCTGCACGCATTCCTTGACGGTCGCGACACCCCGCCGCGCAGTGCTGAATCCTCGCTGAAAAAATTTGAAGAGAAATTTGCTGCGCTGGGTAAAGGCCGCGTAGCGTCCATCATTGGTCGTTACTACGCGATGGACCGCGATAACCGTTGGGATCGCGTTGAAAAAGCCTATGACCTGCTGACTCTGGCGCAGGGTGAGTTCCAGGCCGATACTGCCGTTGCTGGTTTGCAGGCAGCTTATGCTCGCGACGAAAACGACGAGTTCGTGAAAGCGACCGTTATTCGTGCAGAAGGTCAGCCAGATGCGGCAATGGAAGACGGCGATGCGCTGATTTTCATGAACTTCCGTGCTGACCGCGCGCGTGAAATCACTCGTGCATTCGTGAACGCTGATTTCGATGGCTTCGCGCGTAAGAAAGTGGTTAACGTCGATTTCGTGATGCTGACCGAATACGCCGCTGACATCAAAACTGCGGTTGCTTACCCACCCGCTTCCCTGGTTAACACCTTCGGCGAGTGGATGGCGAAAAACGACAAAACTCAGTTGCGTATTTCCGAAACCGAAAAATATGCCCACGTTACTTTCTTCTTCAACGGTGGCGTAGAAGAGTCGTTCAAAGGCGAAGATCGCATTCTGATCAACTCACCGAAAGTGGCTACCTACGATCTGCAACCGGAAATGAGCTCCGCAGAGCTGACCGAAAAACTGGTTGCGGCAATCAAAAGCGGCAAATACGACACCATTATCTGTAACTATCCGAACGGCGACATGGTAGGTCACACCGGGGTGATGGAAGCGGCGGTTAAAGCGGTTGAAGCACTGGATCACTGCGTGGAAGAAGTCGCGAAAGCGGTTGAGTCCGTGGGTGGACAACTGCTGATCACCGCTGACCACGGTAACGCTGAACAGATGCGCGATCCGGCAACGGGTCAGGCACACACGGCACACACCAACCTGCCAGTTCCGCTGATTTACGTTGGTGATAAGAACGTGAAAGCGGTTGAAGGCGGCAAACTTTCTGACATCGCGCCGACCATGTTGTCGCTGATGGGTATGGAAATCCCGCAAGAGATGACTGGTAAGCCGCTGTTCATCGTGGAATAATCCCTCCCCATGAGGGGAAAGGCGATTAATACCATGACACGGGCCGTGAAACCGCGCAGGTTTGCAATCAGGCCCATCATCTACGCCAGCGTTCTTAGCGCTGGCGTATTGTTGTGCGCCTTTTCCGCCCACGCGGATGAGCGTGACCAACTCAAATCTATTCAGGCCGATATCGCCGCGAAAGAGCGCGCGGTACGCCAAAAGCAACAACAACGCGCAAGCCTGCTCGCACAATTGAAAAAGCAGGAAGAAGCGATCTCTGAAGCCACCCGTAAGCTGCGCGAAACGCAAAACACGCTCAATCAACTCAATAAACAGATTGATGAGATGAACGCGTCGATTGCCAAACTGGAGCAGCAAAAAGCCGCCCAGGAGCGCAGCCTCGCCGCGCAACTGGATGCCGCATTCCGTCAGGGCGAGCATACCGGTATTCAGCTAATTCTCAGCGGTGAAGAAAGCCAGCGTGGACAGCGTTTACAGGCTTATTTCGGCTATCTCAACCAGGCGCGACAAGAAACCATTGCCCAGTTGAAGCAAACGCGTGAAGAAGTCGCCATGCAGCGTGCTGAACTGGAAGAGAAACAAAGCGAGCAACAAACGCTGTTATATGAACAGCGCGCCCAACAGGCGAAACTGACTCAGGCGCTGAACGAGCGTAAAAAGACGCTGGCAGGGCTGGAGTCTTCCATCCAGCAAGGTCAGCAACAGTTGAGCGAGCTGCGCGCCAACGAATCCCGTCTGCGTAACAGCATTGCCCGTGCGGAAGCCGCGGCGAAAGCGCGTGCTGAACGAGAAGCGCGTGAGGCCCAGGCGGTTCGCGACCGCCAGAAAGAAGCGACGCGTAAAGGCACCACCTACAAACCGACTGAAAGCGAAAAATCGCTGATGTCCCGTACCGGTGGTCTGGGCGCGCCGCGTGGTCAGGCATTCTGGCCGGTTCGCGGGCCGACGCTGCATCGCTATGGTGAACAGCTACAGGGCGAACTACGCTGGAAAGGAATGGTTATCGGTGCCTCTGAAGGTACTGAAGTTAAAGCGATTGCCGACGGTCGGGTGATTCTGGCTGACTGGCTGCAAGGTTACGGTCTGGTGGTGGTGGTTGAGCACGGTAAAGGCGACATGAGTCTTTACGGCTATAATCAGAGCGCACTGGTGAGCGTTGGTTCGCAGGTTCGCGCGGGCCAGCCAATTGCACTGGTGGGCAGCAGTGGCGGTCAGGGTCGGCCTTCACTCTATTTCGAAATTCGCCGCCAGGGTCAGGCGGTCAATCCACAGCCGTGGTTGGGAAGATAAGTTTTGTTTCCATTTCGTCGTAACGTTCTTGCATTTGCCGCTCTGTTGGCGCTCTCCTCCCCCGTACTTGCTGGCAAACTTGCCATCGTCATTGATGATTTTGGGTATCGCCCGCACAACGAAAACCAGGTGCTGGCGATGCCCTCCGCTATCTCCGTCGCTGTATTACCCGATTCACCGCACGCCAGAGAGATGGCGACCAAAGCGCATAACAGCGGGCACGAAGTGTTGATTCATCTCCCGATGGCACCACTGAGTAAACAGCCGCTGGAGAAAAATACGCTGCGCCCGGAGATGAGCAGCGACGAAATTGAGCGCATTATTCGTAGTGCGGTCAATAACGTGCCCTATGCCGTGGGGATCAACAACCACATGGGTAGCAAGATGACCTCTAACCTGTTTGGTATGCAGAAAGTGATGCAGGCACTGGAGCGTTACAATCTTTACTTCCTCGACAGCGTAACCATCGGTAATACCCAGGCGATGCGCGCCGCGCAAGGTACTGGCGTGAAGGTGATCAAACGGAAGGTGTTCCTCGACGATTCGCAGAACGAAGCGGACATCCGTGTGCAGTTCAATCGCGCAATTGACCTGGCGCGTCGCAACGGTTCAACCATTGCCAT
>ERZ808046.927-NODE-927-length-16905-cov-3.326123_pt1 | contig 16905 bp, 14 predicted proteins | sample MGYA00380196_ERZ808046 | MGnify/ENA primary metagenome ERZ808046 (study PRJEB31490, sample SAMN06133421) | mouse gut metagenome | isolation source: Z6_2 | host: mice | place: China: Chengdu | collected 2015-05 ...
CCCGCGGCCATTCCAGCAACACTCACAATCCCTTTATTGTGTTAAAACGCCCCACCGCAGACGAATTCCAGGGCGAGGTAATGGGCTTTTCCCTGATATACAGCGGCAACTTCCTGGCTCAGGCTGAAGTCGATACTTATAATGTGACTCGTGTTATGTTAGGCATCAATCCCTTTGGTTTTACCTGGCACTTGGCTCCGGGTGAGAAATTCCAGACACCAGAAGCTGTGACCGTCTACTCCCGCAACGGCTTAAACGGCATGAGTCAGACGTTCCATCGCCTTTACCGCACCCGCCTGGCCAGAGGAGAGTGGCGAGATAAAGTCCGCCCGGTTCTTCTAAACAACTGGGAAGCCACCTACTTTGATTTTGATGAGGACAAGCTCGTAGAAATTGCCCGAGCTGCCAAGACAGACGGCGTGGAACTGTTTGTGCTGGATGACGGTTGGTTCGGCGCCCGCAACAATGATTATGCCGGACTGGGTGACTGGTACGCCAACACCGAACGCCTGCCAAACGGCATCAAGGGGCTGTCGGAAAAGATTGAAGCTTTGGGCATGAAATTCGGCCTGTGGGTAGAGCTTGAGATGGCCAATATGGACAGCGATCTCTATCGCGCTCATCCTGACTGGTTGATTCAGACTCCCGGACGCTCTTTGTCTCATGGCAGACACCAGTATGTGCTGGATTTCTCCCGCGCCGAAGTAATTGACCATATCTACGAAATGGTAGCTAAAATCCTCTCAGAGTCCAAAGTTTCCTATATTAAGTGGGATATGAATCGTTCCATCACCGAATGTTACTCCCTGGCTCTATCCCCCGAACGGCAGGGTGAAGTATTCCACCGCTATGTGTTGGGACTATATTCTCTGTATGAGCGACTGACCCAAAACTTCCCTCATATTCTGTTCGAATCTTGCGCCTCCGGTGGGGCCCGATTCGATGCCGGAATGCTTTACTATGCTCCCCAATGTTGGACTAGCGATGATTCTGATGCCGCAGAACGAATCAAAATTCAGTACGGCACCAGCTTTGGTTACCCGGTAATCAGTATGGGCGCCCATGTATCCGCCGTGCCTAACCACCAGCTAAACCGCATCACCCCATTGTCCACTCGTGGCAATGTAGCTTTCTTTGGTGCCTTTGGTTACGAACTCGATCTGCAAAAATTAACCAGTGAAGAACGAGAAACCGTCCGGGAACAGATTCGTTTCATGAAGCGCTATCGTTCTGTCCTTCAATTTGGCACTTTCTACCGGCTGCAAAGCCCCTTTGAGCACAATATCGCCGCCTGGATGGTAGTATCCGAAGATCAGCGAACGGCCATTGTCGGCTACTACAAGATTCTCAATGATGTCAACTGCGAGTACCGCCGGCTCCGCTTACAAGGCTTAGATCCAGAAAAGATCTATCACGTAGACCAAACAGATATGTGTCACGGCGGCGATGAATTGATGAACTTAGGTCTCATCACCACCGACGCCTCCGCCGGACAGCCCACCAGCGGCCAGCCAGAGGAAGGATTTGAAATCTGTAGCGATTTCTGGTCAAAGCTTTATGTACTGACAGAAAATAATCATTAGTCTATAACCAAAAAGGATTCGCTCTGCCTCTCAAACTTTAAAGACAGGACGAATCCTTTATTTATCGTTTCCCTGGTTACTGTTTTTATGAATTCCTCCCCCTCTTTTTTGTCATAACCTTGTTTGTTATCTCCCATCTTCCTTGGCGTACCTTTTGCCACCACTTATCTAAATGACATTAATGCATAATTCCATCCGAACTGCTACACAAACTCTGTAATTCCTTTTGCAGGCGTTCCCGGTAAATCGCCGGCACCGAATTTCTATACTTTGTCGGGGTAACTCCCATCCTCCTCTTAAAAATCGCTGAAAACGCCGCTGGATTCTTAAAACCGCAGCTCTCTGCCACCTCCTCCACCGGCTGCCCACTCAAAGTGAGCAATTCCGTGGCCCGGGTAATGCAAAAATTCGTCAGATATTCCTTTGGGGAAACCCCCAAGGTCTCATTAAAAATCTGATATAGATATACCCGGCTCACCGCCACCTCTCTGGCAATATCTGCCACCTGCAACCCCTCTGAAAAATGCCTCTGAATATAAGCCACCGCCTCCCGTAGATAACGATTGATATTCTCTCGATGACACTCTGGCTCATACTGTTGTGGCTGTTCCTCACGGATCATATAAGAAATAAACTCATAAAATAGTCCATGTAAATAAAACTCATCTCGCAAACTGTTCTTATTGTGGCGTAACATCTCAAAGACCAGACTCCGCATCCGTTCCTGATCGGCATTCTGGAAAATCAGATGATTGTGATTATAGCCCAGACGATACAGATACTCCGGCGCACGCGGGCCGGAAAAGCCCACCCAGACATAGGTCCAGGGATTATCTGGATTGGCTCTATAAAAAGTTACCGTATTGGGCTCAATCAGAAAACCCTGGCCGGCTTTCAAATGGTATCGTCTATCCTCCACCACATAGTCCCCCTCTCCTTCCAGGATATAGTGAACTATATAGTTCGGCCGCACTGCTGGACCAAAGCTCTGATATCTGTCACACTTCTCATAGCCGCAAAAGCATAAATAAAAATCTTGAATCTGCCGGTTGGTCAGTTGCAATACAAACGACTGTTCCATAGCCTTTCTCCTGCACTTACTTCTGATGCCGTCTTATCCCCTACCAGAATCACACAATCCAAACAATCAAAAAACTTCCGATATCACAAAATCAAATCGAATAATCACCTTAGAATGACTTGTCTAATACTATTGCTCCTCTCACTCAAGTGACGGCTGCTTTTCCGTATACTGATCCATTTTCTCCTTATGACTACGGTAGTTCTTTGGACTCAGCTCAAATTTCTTTTTAAATGCTTTAGAAAACGCCAGTGAGTCCTCATAGCCCACGGCAGCAGAAACCTCTGTCACCGGCAGCTCTGTGGATATCAGCAAGTTCGCCGCTTTATGCAGTCGAAAATCCATCAGAAACTTCTGCGCTGACAGTCCCAGCTCTTTCTGAAATACATGATTTAAATAAGTACGACTGATCCCCACATAATCCGCAATGTCTGTTACATTGATGCCATAACTATGCTTCCACTTTACATAATCGATGGCCTGCTCCACATAGACATTGCTGCTGTAATCGTAACGACCAGCACCATTTCTCTGATTAATATAATCATGGTTATAGTTCTCTACCAGCAGCGCTAGCAGCATCATTAAGGAAGAATTTCTTTTTAAATCATTGGAAAACGAAAGCTGAACAGAACTCAAAATGGCGTTGATCTGCCCCTCCACCTCACCCCGGTTTTTGAAGGGCAGCACATAAGACTGTTTGGAAAATCCACAGTTTTTAAGAATTGCTTCTGCCCGGATACCATCAAAGCCAATCCAGGCATACGTCCACGGGTCCTCGGGGTCGGCGGCATAGCGAACCTCCTCGCCAGGTCGGATCAGAAACATTTGGCTGGCCGTAAGAAAATAAGTAATGCCATTGATGGTGTAAGACCCCTTTCCTTCCAGAACAAAGTGAATAATGTACTCCTCACGGATCGAATGTTCAATTGCATGAGTAGGCAGGCAATGTTCCAGCCCACAATGGATCAGATAGAGATCCATATAAGTTCCCCGAAGATGTTCCAGACAGCGGAACTGGGCAGAATCTGTATACTTAATATTTCTCATAAAATTGTTTCCTCCAGTTTTTTAGCAAGTTTCAACAATCACCGATGACTTTGACACTGGAAAACCGATTCTATAATTATTCATATTATACACCATACTGATTCATTTTTCCATATCTCTGTTTATTTTTCCATGTCAAAGTTTTACGTTTTATTGTCAGTTATCCATAGACAATAATATCATCTTTTTCTATAATTGTTTCAAGAAATTAAGTCATTATGACGAACACGGGAGGTAATTACCATGAAGAAACGCAACAAAATTCTGACACTGGGCCTTTGTGCGGCCCTGGCAACAACCACCCTGTCTGGCTGCGGTGGCAGCGCAGGCGGTGGCGGCGGAGACAGCGCAGGCGGCAATGGGGGGGGCGGCGGTGATGCCGGCGGCAAGCTGACCGTAGCTATCTGGGACAACGGACAGCAGCCCGGACTCCAGGAGATCCTCAATGATTTCACCGCTGCTACTGGTATCGAGACTCAGCTCCAAGTCATTGAGTGGAGCAGCTACTGGACTCTGCTGGAGGCAGGCGCTTCCGGCGGCGACATGCCTGACGTATTCTGGATGCACTCCAATGAGGCTGTCCGCTATATGTCCAATGGCATCCTGTTAGACATCACCGACAAAGTGAATGCCAGCGAGACCCTAGAGCTGGACAAGTTCCCCGAGGATTTGAAGAATATGTATACCTATGACGGCAAGATCTATGCCCTTCCCAAGGATATGGACACGGTTGCCATCTGGTACAATAAGGACATGTTTGATGAAGCCGGTATTCCCTATCCGGACGGAAGCTGGACCTGGGATGACTTCTATGAGATTGCTAAGAAGCTGACCAAGGAAGACGGCAGCCAGTTCGGCTTCTGCGCTAACCCGTCCAACGAGCAGGATACCTGGATGAACACCGTATACACCTTAGGTGGCTGCGTGCTGAACGCAGAAGGCAAGTCCGGATTTGACGATCCCAAGACCATTGCTGCTATGGAATTCATTGACAAACTGGTTCACGAGACCATGCCTCCGGCATCCACCATGTCCGAGACTGGTACGGACGTATTGTTCGGTTCCGGCAAAGTTGCCATGATCAGCCAGGGTTCCTGGATGGTAGCTGCTTTCAAGGACAACGAGTACATTGCCCAGCATGCAGACGTGGCAAGGCTTCCGAAGGATCCGGAAACCGGCAGAAGTATTTCTCTATACAACGGCCTTGGCTGGTCTGCCTCCGCAGGCACCAAGAATCCGGAAGGCGCTTACAAGCTGATCGAGTGGTTCGCCTCCAAAGATATGCAGCAAAAGCAGGCAGAACTTGGCGTGACTATGGCCGCTTATGAGGGCGTATCTGACAAATGGGTAAACAACACGGATTTGTTCAATCTGCAGCCCTACCTGGATGCCATGGATGATGTGGTGTTCCGTCCCTCTACCAAGTCCACTCTAGCTTGGTGGAATCCAATGGTTGAGGAGCTGAAAAAGCCCTGGAACGGCGAGGAGGACATGGCTACCGCCTGCGCCAACATCACAAAGATCATGAACGAGAAAATCGCAGAAGAAAACTAAAATAAAGGTAGTTGCTTTCGTTTGGCCTTGTGATTCCTGTTTTTCTCAAACAGGAATCACGGCCGGGCAACAACGCTTAATCTAGAGAAGGGGTGAACTTGTGAGCACTATAAAAAAAGGAACTAGCCGGGAGCGCAACGAATTCATGTGGGGATGGCTTTTCATCCTTCCCACCATGTTCGGACTGATCGTCCTCAACATTATCCCGATTTTCCAGACCATCTGGCAAAGCTTTTTCAAGACCGGTGACTTCGGCAGAGGCAATATTTTCATTGGAGCAGAAAACTATATTCGTCTGTTTGGTGATACCGAGGTATGGCAGTCCGTACTGAATACCTTCAAATACGCCATCGTGGAAGTTCCGTTCTCTATCGCTATCTCCCTGGTTCTGGCCGTTCTGCTAAACCGGAAGATGAAGGGCGTTTCCGCTTACCGTACCATCTTCTTCCTGCCCATGGTAGCAGCCCCTGCTGCAGTAGCTATGGTATGGAGATGGCTGTTCAATACCGAATTCGGTCTGTTGAATCACGTTTTCCACAGCAACGTCCAGTGGATTTCCGACCCGAGATTTGCCGTATTCAGCATCGCAGTCATCGGTATCTGGTCTATCATCGGTTACAATATGGTACTGTTCCTGGCTGGTCTTCAGGAAATCCCGCGGGATTATTATGAGGCCGCCGACATCGACGGAGCTAACGGAATCGAACAGTTCTTTAATATCACCATTCCGCTGCTTTCTCCGACTATCTTCTTTGTCAGCATTACCAGAATCATCGGCGGAATGCAGGTGTTTGACCTGATCTTTATGGTTATGGACCGGAACAATCCTGCCCTTTACAAGACCCAGTCCATCGTGTATTTGTTCTACCAGAACTCCTTCGTGGAGAATAACAAAGGTTATGGCTCCACTATCGTTGTACTATTGATTGCCATCATCATGGTTATCACCGTATTCCAGATGATTGCACAGAAAAAGTGGGTTTACTATAATTAGGATTAGAAGGAGGAAATTGTTATGGAACAAAGAGCAAAAATCATGTCAATGGTCATTCATCTTATCCTGGTTCTGGTATCCATCACTATGTTGGTTCCGTTTTTATGGATGGCCCTGACAGCCTTTAAGTCAATGACAGAAGCTACATCCGTCAATCCTTTCGTCATCTTCCCTAGTGTATGGCGGACGGAAAACTTTACTACCGTTATCAACAACATGGATTTCCCGATTCTTTATTGGAATACCTTGTTGCTGATTGCAGGCCGTGTTATTGCAGCGGTTCTGACCGCTACCTTAGCTGGTTATGCCTTCGCAAGACTTGAGTTCAGAGGCAAGAATTTCATGTTCTCCCTGATTCTGTTTCAGATGATGGTTCCAGGTCAGATTTATATCATTCCCCAGTACCTGATGGTCAGCAAGATGGGGCAGTTAAATACCATCTTTGCCTTGGTATTCCCAGGTCTGGTCACTGCTTTTGGTACTTTCCTGCTGCGTCAGGCATACATGGGACTTCCCAGAGATCTGGAGGAGGCCGCTCGCTTGGACGGCTGCAACATTGGCCAGACCTTCTTGTGGATTATGGCCCCGTTAACTCAGTCTTCCATGGTAGCTCTGGGTATCTTCACTGCAGTGTTCGCCTACAAAGATCTGATGTGGCCGTTGATTTGTAACCGTGACGTGATGCCATTGTCTGCTGCTCTGGCTAAGATGCAGGGTCAGTACACCAACAACTATCCACAGCTGATGGCGGCCTCTCTGCTGGCTTGTGTACCGATGATCGTGCTGTACCTGGTGTTCCAGAAGCAGTTCGTAGAAGGTATCGCAACCTCCGGTGGTAAATTATAATTCTGAAATACCAATTCATTTTTCCAACACTCAACTACACAAAGCACAGGCTTTGCAAATGAAAGAAAGCCCGCCGAAGCCCAGGGAGTTCCTTGCGGCCCGGCGGACTTTTTTTAATAAGAGGAGAAGCTATGAACTTTTTCAATGAAGACAATTTCCTGAACCAGTTTTTCCTGTTTTTAGGAAAGCTGATCGCACTGAACCTTTTGTGGGTGATATCCTGCATTCCTGTCATCACCATTGCTGCCTCCACCACTGCTCTCTTTTACTGTACCCTGAAACTGCACAAGGACAAGGATATCAGCGCCTGGAAATTTTTCTGGAAAAGCTTCCGGAGCAATTTTCTCCAGTCCACAATCATCTGGATTCTGCTTCTGGCTGCGGCTCTGCTTTTGTGGCTGGAACGGACAGCTATCACTACTATGCCGACAGGAGCAAGACAGATCTTCACTTATGTACTGGCGGCTGCCGGATTGTTCCTGCTTTTGATCACCCTTTATATCTTTCCCACAGTGGCTTCCTTTGAAAATAAAACGTTAAAGCTGGTCAGCCACACCTTATACTTCATTTTCCGACAACCCGGATATGCCGTGGCCGTCGTCGCTATTACCTGTCTGCCAATGTACTTCACCCTTGTTGACGCAGAACTGTTTCCGATCTATCTGTTTGTATGGATATTATGCGGATTTTCTTTGACAGCTTATGCCGATTCCTGGTTCTTCTGGCGACTTTTCCGACCGTTTTTTGAGGAGGATAATGAAAAACATATTTCTGCTTGACAGTTGCTTATTCATCTGCTTTAATGAAGAAATTGGGGTTCTTTCCCATCTTGTCAGGCAAGACTTATAACACTTCATATATGGAGGACACTACTATGGAACCAATCAAATTTAATCCAAAGACAAAAGTATTTACCCTCTGCACCCGTTCCACTATGTATCAAATGCAGATCGAGCGCTACGATACTCTGGTTCACTTATATTATGGCGCCAACCTGGGCAATGCCGAAATTATCCACCGGATTGTAAATTTGGATCGCGGCTTTTCCGGCAACCCATACGAGGCAGAGGATGATCGCCGTTTTTCCCTGGATGTGCTCCCCCAAGAATATACCGCCGAAGGCAACGGCGATTACCGCATCCAAGGTATCGAAATCCGTCATACGGATGGCAGCAACTGTCTACAGCTTAAATATCGCTCCCACCGGATCCTTCCAGGCAAATATTCGCTTCCTGGTCTGCCAGCTCTCTTTGCCAACGAAGACTCGGATGCCGCGACTCTGGAGATTATTTTAGCCGATGCTCCTGGTGGTGTGGAGGTAAAATTACTCTATGGCGTATTTCCCGCGTGTGACGTCATCACCCGCGCTGCCGAAATCACCAACACGGGGACTTCCCGCATTGCCCTCAAAAAAGCCATGTCTTTAGAGTTGGATTTTCCGAAACGCACGATGGATCTGATTCATTTCTATGGACGGCACAATATGGAGCGACAGACTGAGCGTCGTCCCATATGTCATGGCGTCCAAACTATCGAGAGCAAACGCGGCATGTCCAGCCATCATCACAATCCAGCCGTTATTCTCTGCGACCGCACTGCCACTGAGGATTATGGCAATTGCTATGGCGCCGTCTTTGTCTACAGCGGCAATTTCCAATGTCAGGTGGAACTGGATCAAACGGAGCAGACCCGCCTAATCATGGGAATTCACCACAGCAATTTTTCCTTCCGCTTGAATCCCAAAGAAAGCTTTACCACGCCAGAGGCGGTGATAACCTGGTCTGGTAATGGCTTAGAACAGATTTCCCACCATTTTCATGATGCTTTCCGCAAGCATCTGATCCGTAGCCCTCACGTAAACCGCCACCGCCCAGTATTGGTCAATAACTGGGAAGCATCCTACTTTCAGTTTGATGAGAAGAAACTCTATGGCATTGCCAAAGCCGCCAAAGAGATCGGCATTGAAATGTTTGTATTGGATAACGGATGGTTTGGTAAACGGGATGATGACATTTCCGGACTGGGAGACTGGTATGTAAACGAAAAAAAGATTCATGGAGGTCTGCCTGCCCTGGTGAAAAAAATTCACGCACTTGGCATGAAATTCGGAATTTGGATTGAGCCGGAGATGATTTCTGAAGACAGCGATCTATATCGGGCGCATCCGGACTGGTGTCTTAAAGTTCCTGGCCGCAATCCCATGACCAGCCGAGGACAATTGAATCTAGACGTATCCCGAAAAGAAGTGCGAGACTACGTCATGGGGCAAATTTTTCAAATCCTGGATGCCTGCCATGTGGAATATGTCAAGTGGGATGTGAATCGAGCGGTAAGTAATGTCTATTCCTTAAGCCTTCCCGATGATCGCCAGGGAGAAGTTCTCCATCGACATATGTTAGGGGTCTATGATATGATGGAGCAGCTGGTGAGTCGGTATCCCGATTTGCTTTTAGAAACCTGTGCCGGAGGCGGTGGCCGATTTGATGCTGGTATGCTCTATTATTCTCCTCAGATCTGGTGCAGCGACAATACGGATGCCATCGATCGGCTGGAGATACAATACGGAACTTCCTTCATTTATCCGGTCAGTACCATGGGTGCTCATATCAGTGTGTGTCCAAACCATCAGACTAGACGCACTACTCCCATGGATACCCGGGCCGTCGTCGCCATGTCTGGTACTTTTGGATATGAGCTGGATCTGGAACATATGACAGAGGAAGAAAAGTCTCTGGCGGCGGCTCAGATTGCAGATTTTAAGAAGATTGAACCGCTCATTCAGGCTGGGGACTATTATCGACTCACTGCCCCGAGAGATGAAAATAATGCTGTTGTCTGGTCTTTTGTCTCCAAAGACAGAAAACAAGCACTGGTGTTAGGAGTCGTTCTACGTAAATATGCCAATCCACCAATCACGCTTATTCGGCTAAGAGGCTTGGATCCGCAAACCTTGTATGAAGACAAGCTCAGCGGACAGACATATACGGGAGCTGTGTTGATGTATGCAGGAATTCCGCTTCCCGTACCAGAAGTTGATTATCAGGCAGTACGATTTGAGTTTCAGGAAATTTAAGTAACAATCAGGACAGGGAATTGATACCATTTTCTCTGGCCTTTTTGAAAAACAAAGATCTTCTATCTTTTAGAAAAAAACACACGCACATCGAGGCTCTCCATGCCTTTCTGTACGCGTGTCTGTTCCTATCCCTCAGCACATGTCTGACAAAACACATCTCTCAGATAGAGCTGATTCTTACATCTCACCCAATCCACTCTCAATCGCCTGGCTCAGAGTCTCCATAGCAGCCGCCTCGTCCTCACCATCACAGATCAGAGTAATCTCTGTTCCTGACTTGATACCAGCCGCCATCACGTTCAATACACTCTTGGCAATGATTCTCTTTTCTCCGCACTCGATCAATACATCACATTTAAACTTCATCGCGGTCTGAGACAACACACCCGCGGGTCTTAAGTGTAGTCCAGATGGATTTACAATGGTTAAAGTCTTACTAAGCATGGCACATTTCTCCTTTATAATTAATTTATAATCCCTCAAATTCGCACTTTTCAGTACGAACCTCTCATTAAAATTTTATTACAAATCGTGGTAAGTGTCAAGTTAAAAGACACATTTCCCGGCGTTTTTCACAATGTTTTTACAGCGGTTTTTCATGATTTTTTCGCTCTCTTTCCGCTTTAGAAAACACACATCCACAATAATCTTGCCGATATAATCCATACTTTGCAGACAACTCCACAGACCGTTGATAGCCATTCTTCTTTTTGAAATCAGAAGACAGATGTCTGACATGATATGTCTGTCCTAGTTCTTCTCCTATCTCATTCAACCACTCTGCATTTTTTAATGGGCTGATTGACAGAGTTGTGGTAAAATAATCGTAGCCTCCTTGTGCTGCCAGCTTAGCCGCTTCTTCCAGTCGCAAACGATAACATCTCTGACAACGTAGCCCCCCTTCTGGCTCCTGTTCCAGTCCCCTGGCTATCTCATAAAAACGCTGTGGTTCATAAGGGCCAGCCAACATATGAATAGCATAATATGCCGGCAATTTTGCAATCAGATGTTGTTGTTCTTTCACCCGCTTCTCATATTCCTCCCAAGGAGAAATATTCGGATTGTAATAGAAAACGGTAATTTCAAAATACTGGGACAAATATTCCAATACATAGCTGCTACAAGGCGCACAACAGCTATGTAGAAAGAGCCGGGGAACCCGGCTCCTTTTCTCATTCTCTTGTATGATCCGCTCTAATTCTTTCTGGTAATTCCTGCGATTCATAGAACCCTCCAAATAACGATTCAAATTAAAGGAAATCCCGAATTCTCTTACTCCGTACAGGATTGCGCAGCTTACGCAACGCCTTAGCCTCAATCTGGCGGATACGCTCACGAGTAACATTGAATTCCTTCCCCACTTCTTCCAACGTTCGGGGATGTCCATCCTCTAAACCGAAGCGAAGCACAATCACCTGCCGCTCACGTTCCTTGAGATCTCCCAACAACGCATCAATGTGCTCTCTTAACATCACAGACTCCACATTACCCTCTGGAGTAACTACGTTGTTATCTGCTACAAAATCGCCTAAATTGGAGTCATCCTCTTCTCCAATCGGGGTCTCTAACGAAGCAGGTTCCCTGGCGATCTGCATGATCTCCATCACCTTCTCCTCCGACATATCCAACGCATCCGCCAGCTCCATCACTGAGGGCTCATACCCCAGCTCCAGAGTCAGTTTCCTCTGCATCTTTGACATTTTGTTGATCGTCTCTACCATATGCACCGGTACACGGATGGTACGTGCCTGATCCGCAAGCGCCCTGGTCACAGACTGCCGAATCCACCAAGTAGCATATGTACTTAGTTTATATCCTTTTGTATAGTCAAATTTTTCCACACCTTTGATCAATCCCAGATTGCCTTCCTGCACCAAATCCAGAAAACTCATGCCTCTTCCCGTATATCGCTTGGCAATACTGACCACCAACCGCAAATTCGCCTCGATCAACCGCTCCTTGGCATGTTCATCTCCCTCTGCTTTTCTCTTGGCCAGTACCAATTCCTCATCCGCACTGAGAAGTGGCACGGTACCAATCTCTTTCAAATACATCCGCACTGGGTCCTCAGTACCGATACCCTCCAGAAGGTCTACCGCTTCCAGATCAATCTCTTCGGCCTCTTTTAAGAAACTGTCATCTCCAGCAAAGTCATCATCATCCAGAAGGAGCGGATCCTCCGCCATCAGACTCTCATCAATAACCGGGATTACATCGATCCGACGCTCCTCCAGATAATTATAAATCTGTTCCATCTGCTCGGGCGTTAGGCTATCTCCCATAAAAAAATCATTGATCTCTGCCACATCCAATGCGTTATGCTTCGTCTTGGCAACTTCCACCAGCTTTTTCAGCTTTTCTAAAAAATTGTCTTTTTCCACGGTAACGTCCTTTCACTTAAGGGTAACTTCAGAACCTATTCAACTTATCATTATATATCAGTGAATTCCAAATTTCAACATTTTCTTTCTAAATTTGTCATTTTTTATGTCATTTTTTGTAGCGGTCCCGTTTTCAAAGCCCTTGACAAAACTCTGCGAATTTTGACCTGTTGACAAAGGTTTTCCAATAGCACCTGTCTATGGCTACCCCCGAATTCTCCATCTAATACCCAGTCCACCAGCTCTTCTGCCTCTACCATCAAAGAATCTGCCTTAAATTTATGAACCAACTCGCATTTATCGTCCTTTAGCAGAAGACTAGAAACAATACTGCTCAGCTCCAGCGGCGTCTTCGGTGTCTCAATCAGCAACACTTCAAACAATCCGTCACACAGAGATACATTCTGACTCACCAATCCCTTAAATCCACCGACACTAATTGTATTCGTCACCATACCAAAAATAAAATCCCCTTCACAAACCGTTTCCCCTCCTGTAACTTTCATAGGGTAAGATTTGATCGAAGAAAGGCTCTTTACTCCTTCCAGCACATAAGCCTGATGTCCCAACAGATTCTTTTTATCTTGAGATGTCAGATAGGACACTTCCGTAAAAGCCCCAAAACCAGCTACATAGATAAAATAACGTTCCTGACAGAATTTCCCGATATCAATTGCATAAGGCTCTCCTGCGGTTGCTGCCAAAGCGGCGGCAGTCATCTGTCGGGGTATTCGCAGACTTCTTGCAAAATCATTCGTCGAACCGGCAGGAATATATCCCAATTCCGGGCAATGTTCCAATTCCATCATTCCCGAAATCGTTTCATTCAAAGTGCCATCTCCACCACTGCAAACGATCAAATCCATATCACCGCCCCACCGCCCCACCACGTCTTTGGCTTCCATGGCCTGTTGCGTAATGTGTATGTGGATCTCATAGCCTGCCTTTGTAAAAATATCAAGAATTTCCAAAAGCCGGTTCTTGATCTGCCCCTTGCCTGATTTGGGATTGATCACCAGCAGCATTTTCTTCTCTTTTTTCATGCCGGATAGTCACCTCCCTTTCATTATCCTCATTTTATCAGCTTTGTATACCTGCTAAACGCATTCGGCAACGGATAAATTGTCTTTAATTCTTCTTTTTGAGCGGAAATATAAGTTTTGGGCAACTCCTGACTCAGTTGAATCCGATATCCAGCCATATGCCACTCCACATGCGAAAAAATATGTTTCGCTGCTGGCAACGGTTCACAGCTGATGATAGTCTCTAAGTCCAGTCCAAAAGCTTCTGCCAGCTGTTCTGGTTGCAGATATCCTTCCACATTCGGAAGCTCATAAAGAGATGCCAGCAGTCCGGTATCCTTCCGTTTACGAAGTCCAATCTGATTATGATATTCCAAAATACATACCGTGCGTTCCTCGCATCTGCGCTTTTTAGGAGCTGATTTAAACGGAATCTCATCCGTAAGCCCTCTCTGAAAAGCAAGACAAAGCCGCCTCAAGGGACATTCCTCACATCGGGGTTTTCCGTTTGGTATACAGAGTGTCTCCCCCAGTTCCATAATTCCCTCATTAAAAGTCCCCGCCTCCTTTGGCATAGTCTCTTTTAACATAGTCTCCATCCGTTTTTTCACAGACTGCTTCAAAATATCTTCTCTGCTTGCCAACACTCGGGAAAGCACTCGCAACACATTGCCATCGACCGCAGGCACCGTCTCATTGAAGGCAATGGATGCAATGGCTCCTGCCGTATAACTGCCGATTCCTGGCAATTTTACCAGCTGTTGATAATGAGATGGCATCTGTCCTCCATATTCATTGACAATTTGTTCTGCTGCCTTTTTCAAGTTTCGGGCCCGGCTATAATATCCTAATCCTTCCCATAGTTTCATCAACCGATCTTCTTCTACTTCAGCCAAATCCGCCACATCCGGCAACTCTGTCATAAAACGTTCAAAATATGGCCTTACTGCCTCGATTCTCGTCTGCTGAAGCATGATCTCTGAAATCCAAACCCGATAAGGCAGAGGATTCTCCCTCCAGGGAAGCGCTCTGGCATTCGCACGATACCATTGAAGCAACGGTTCATTGACTGACCGCAAACGCTCCCAATCGGTCATTTGAGACACTTCCACTCCATTCTTATACATATCCATAAATCCCTCGGACCGACACTTCTCCGGACACCACCACACGCATACCATGGGACGTCTCTACCAGAAGCTCCCCTTTCTCATTGATTCCCCGACAAATTCCCGTATAAGCGCCCCCAGGGGCCAATACTTTTACCTCCCGATTCCGGTTCACCAGATTATCATTATATTCCTCTATCAACAAATCAAGATTAAGTGTCTGCAAAAATCTTCCATAATAAGCCTCCCATGCTTCCGCAACTGCCGCTGTCAACCGCGCCCGACTTACTATCCTTCCCGTACATAAAAGCAAAGAAGTCGCCTTATCCGCAAGCTCCTTGGGAAATTCCCCAATACTGACGTTAATTCCGATCCCGATCACCACATAATGAATTCTCTCCATCTCCGTGCTCATCTCGGTCAAAATCCCACAGACCTTTTTGTCATTCAAAATCACATCATTGGGCCATTTGATCTGTCCCGTCAGTCCTGTCACCTGGCGAATGCCGGATTCGACTGCCATAGCCGCCACCAATGTCAACATGGAAGCATACTCCGGCGGGATATTCGGCCGTAAGATCATGCTCATCCAAATACCAGTTCCCTTTGGTGAAATCCAAGATCTCCCTCGCCTCCCTTTCCCAGCATTTTGCTCTACGGCCACCACCAAAGTACCATCCGGCGCTCCCTGCTCTGCCTGACGTCTAGCCTCATTATTTGTGGAATCCACGATATCCAGAAACACCAGGTTTTGTCCGATCTGTTTTGTCTGCAGAATACTGCGAATTTCCTCCTCTGTAAACACATCATTACCTTCCAGAAGGCGATAGCCACGATTGCGAACTGCCTCAATCGAATATCCATCCTCCTCAAGCTGCCGGATCACTTTCCACACAGCAGTTCTTGACACTCCCAGACTTTCACACAGTTCCTGACCAGATACATATCCAGATGTACTTTTCAGTACTTTTAATATTTTCGTCTTCACACTTGCCTCCGAATACTGATAGCGCTGGCAATGCCAATCAACACCAAGATCCCAGCACATAGACACAAGGATATTCCCCCAAGTTTTCTCTTTCTATCTCTGCCACTGTTTTTCAGCTTATACCAGCCGCTGACCCCATTCAAAAGACCAGCCAACCAAAAAATCACTGGAAACAGAAATTGATTTTTCTCTGGATCCAAAAATGCCAGCACCGCACAAATCACCACTAAAATCCCCACTATAATATACATCAGATCCAGTATCATCACCTCATTATGAGAATTCTTCCTTCTATCCTGATTTGTCATGCTTCTCTCCTACTCCATATCTATCAACGTCGCTGCCATCACTGCCTTGATCGTATGCATACGGTTCTCCGCCTCATCAAACACCTTTGACTGGGAAGATTCAAAAACTTCATCCGTCACTTCCATCTCCATAATTCCAAACCGTTCTCCCATCTCTTTCCCAATCTTCGTCTTTAAATCATGAAAAGCTGGCAGACAATGGAGAAAGATAGCCTGCTCTCTGGCATTCGCCATCACGGATTTCGTCACCCGATAAGGAGTCAGTTCACGAATTCTCTCTTCCCAAACTTCTTCGGGCTCTCCCATCGATACCCACACATCGGTGTATATCACATCTGCATTCGCTGTTCCTGCCTTTACGTCATCGGTCAAAGTAATGCTACTCCCAGAAGCTGTTGCATAGGTGCGACACAGTTCCACCAACTTAGCATCCGGAAAATACTTTTTTGGTGCACAAGCCACAAAATCCATCCCCAGCTTTGCACAGGTTACCATCAGGGAATTTCCCATATTATATCTGGCATCCCCCATATAAACCAGCTTCACGCCCTTTAATCTGCCCAGGTGTTCCTGAATGGTGAGCATATCCGCTAACATCTGGGTGGGATGAAATTCGTTGGTCAGACCGTTCCAGACCGGAACTCCTGCGTACTCTGCCAATTCCTCCACGATATCCTGTCCAAAACCGCGATACTCGATGCCGTCAAACATTCTTCCAAGCACTCTTGCCGTATCGGGAATACTTTCTTTTTTACCAATCTGGGAGCCTGACGGGTCTAAGTAAGTCACATTCATTCCCAGATCATGGGCTGCCACCTCAAAGGCACAGCGGGTTCTAGTACTGGTTTTCTCAAAAATCAGCGCAATATTTTTCCCCACAAGGCTGTTGTGCGCCACCCCCGCCTTTTTCTTT
>ERZ808046.931-NODE-931-length-16774-cov-6.254657_pt1 | contig 16774 bp, 9 predicted proteins | sample MGYA00380196_ERZ808046 | MGnify/ENA primary metagenome ERZ808046 (study PRJEB31490, sample SAMN06133421) | mouse gut metagenome | isolation source: Z6_2 | host: mice | place: China: Chengdu | collected 2015-05 ...
TGTTCTGCGAAAGTGTCACTGCCGAGCCGGAGAAAGTGAAGTTCCCGGTTTCCAGGCAGGACTGTGCAAAGGCGATATCACCCCTCACGCCCTCCGCCTCCCCTTCTGAAAGGTAAAGCGGGATCATATCCAATACAGACTGCGCCACGGATGGATTTTTCTTTTTCAGATAGGATTTCATCTGCTCCGCCGTTGCTGCGGCTTTTCCCATATTGGCAGTAAGGGAATCCACATCAGAACCGCCCTCCATCGCCGCTTTGATATCCTTGCGGAACTGTGCCATCGTCAGACCGAACTTCGACCACAGATGCTCCACATCTCCGTGGTTGCTGGCAATGCCACGCCTGCACCCCTCGCTGTGGCTGATAATGACACCGTCCGCAAGCGGGTCCAAACGGAACTGCTGACAGAGATATGCGAATAATTCCACTGCATATTTATAAGTGGCAAGCACATGGCCTTTCGTATTCTCACCGTTCCCGGTTTCCGTCCAGTTTGCTCCGCCTGCATATCTGATGGTGGCAGGCTCCGTCATTTCCACGCCGATGTGGGTATTGTTTCCGTCACCGCCACAGTGCCAGCCCCGGTGATCCCACGGGAGTAACTGGTACACATCCACTCATATCCTTCGTTGGTTCACAAGTAATCCGTCATGTACACCTTATATCAGATTTCTGTTCGTCAGGCTACGGTTTCGCTATCTCTTCTTCTCGCCCACACCTCACGGTATAAACCTTGTGAGTCGCTTGGGGGTTCGTCGGCAACTACGCCCCTTGTGGACTTTCACCACAGACTGACGGCATGCCCGTCATACCACAAAAGCAGCTCCTGCACAAAGGTGCAGAAACTGCATGAATACCGGTGATATTAATTTTTTACCATGCAGCCCTGCCAGCGGTTTAGGTGCGCCATCCGGGGTATTTTTCGGTGCTGCCTGTCTTCTGGGGCAATAAACAATTCCGGCAACAATCCCTGCTACTGTGACAATTGTAGGGATAATTATTTATTTGAGCTTTACTTTAATGGAAACAGATTACCGCATTCTCTCCTTTACATAGTTTTACCTGTTGTGGATTGTTTCTGTTTTCAGCCAGATATCTGCAAGAGAAAGTGATCTCCTGGTTTACATCCGAAACAATTTGGGCTGATATTTCCTTTCGATCCACGTCCCATGTAAGACGTTGAATCAGTACATGGCATCTTGTCCGCAATCCGCATATCCTTCCTTTCGTCCATTCCGGAGCTATCGCCGGCAGAAATTCTATCTGTTCCATATCCGAATAAACCAGCATTTCATTTATTACTCCCACCAAGCCGATAATTGTATCAGTACAATACACACCTTTTGACCTGTCCGTATTATGATCCGTCATCAGCGAACCATAAAAAATGTCACTGTGAAACAGATGTCTGAGAATAGACGCCGCCCCGGTCCCATCCTTAAGCCTTGCACAGACCAGCGCTTTATGGATCCATCCGTGTGAGGCTGTATCGTCCTTTCCTATGTTCTTCAGATTCCGGTTTGCAACAGCCTGCACGCATGCCAGCCTCAGCTTTTCATCTTTCTGCGTTTCATATGCCGGCCATGCGCAATAAAGATGGCTGATATGGCGGTGTTCATTATTGTCCTGATAACAGTTTAATGCCCATTCACACAGAGCGCCTGAGTTGTCGAACAGATATCCAGGAAGTTCTGACAAAAACTTCTTGCAGCGGTTGACAATATCTTCCGAATCCGCACATTGCATCTTCTCTTCCACAGCCATTACCATATACATGCAGTCTTTTGCCGCCGCTATATCCATTGACGCATTTGCCGTGATCGTACTGTCATATCCCCTGGGATGGTTTTCCGGGGAATACGATGGAACGATCAGATATTTTTCTCCTTCTTCCAGTTTCCTCTTCCCTTTACGGTAGCAGGCGTTCCCGTTTACATCCACATAATATTCAGGCGTACACAGCTGCATCCAGAAATTCATTGTTTTCAAAAGGAGCGGCCTTAATATCTCTCTTTCCAAATCTAGAGATTCCTTTTGAAAAATATGTTGAAGGCGGCCTTCCAGGGGGATCTTACGGTTCCCAAAGCACTGCCAGAACTCAAAAACAGGCTGCATCATCCAGCTTGCCCCTGCATTCCAATATTGGAACGGATACGCCTTATCATATTCCACAATCATGGCACGGTTTCCGTCTGTGTTGACGGGAATCTGTATTGCATTTTTCATTCCGTATATTTTTTCCGCATTTTCTTCCCAATCAGAAAGCTGGCGGAGTACAAAATAAAGATATCCGATTCCGGCTTCATAAATATTGCCTGTGTTCATTCCGGACACCTGTATATTGACGTTGGCATCCATTGTATATGCCCCTCTCCATCCCGGATTCCATTCACCGGTCCATAATCCGCATAATCTGGGAACGGAATATCCGGCACAGCTTATCTGGGCATACCGCCCTAGAGCGTATAACCGCATAACCAGATCGTTTCGAAGCGTTTCTGTTTTCTTCTGCTCCTGTAACAACTCCTCATTACATACCTCTTCTTCACTTTCCGCTTCCGCATCATCGCCAAGAAAAAATTTTACTGTGTCAAACATTTTTTTGTGTCTGCTCTTATGTGGGGCAAGCGCCTTTTGATAACAAAATTTCCCCTTTTCATCAGAGTATTTTTTTACAATTTCCTCCAGAAATGCAGCTGCTTCCTTTGAATACTCTGGAATACGGGCCTTGGAAAATGCTTCCATCTTTCCAAGCTGCGGAAGACAGCAGGTTTTCGTCAGCAGCACAACCTCCTCAGCATCAATGATTTTATAGCCGTTGCTGCCTACAGTTTCTGTTCTGCCCCCTTCTGCCAGTACTCTGGTAAAGACCAGATAGCCGCTCCCTGATAATTCGCTTTCTTCAAATTCAGGATAATGCGCGATCAAACCCATATACCCCTGCTGCACATCAGTAAACTTATAATATTTAATGCCGATTTCCGGTCCGGTACCGTGCTTGCGTATGCCAAACCGCGGAATCTCTGACAAATCATCGATGTCAAGGGAAACATTTATTAATGCCCCTCTGTCTGATTTCTCCACCTTTGTGATCACAATATCATCTTCTCTTGAAGTAAATGTCCTTCTTCGCCAGGTTCCGTGTTTATCACCATAAACTGTTGATATTTCTCCACTACCATAATCCATCCATTGTGCATAATGATCCAGTCTCTCCTGCCTAAGCCGGATATGCAGACGCCCGCCAGGATGAAAGCAGTACATATATGTCCTGCTCCTGCCATGTACATCCCATGTATCATCACAATGAAGCACAGCCTGCCGCGCTTCTTCCAGTTCCGCTGAAACCTCTGGCGGGACAGACCGTGGTTCATCCGAGGGAACCAGAAAATCCATATTTTGAAACACATATCTCTCATCATATGGAGAACCCCAACAGACTACACCGATCCTGCCATTTCCACATACCATACCGTCTTGCCATGAAGCACTTATGGTATCACTTTTTCCATACATATTTATTGCAGTACCCATTGTCATTATTTTGTTCATAAGTTTTATCATCCCTTTTCTTTGTTCAAGATATAAACAAGATATGAACAATACCATTTCACTTCATACCCTGTCACTTCACAATACAGATTGATCTTCTCCCCACTGAAAAAAATCATGTTTTTATATCACATCTAATCCATGCATAGCTGGTACTGTAAACCGTCGCTATACCCTCATCGGCCTATCAAGTGATGCGATTAATACTTTGTAGAATGTTAAGTTCAAATCTTTCCGTACTGACGCACCTGTTTTCTACTATAAATTCATTATAGCCGTCCCTCTGAAATAAAAAAGAATGATTCCTGTCATTTTTTGCTCCTGTATGTCATGTTTTCGCATCTTGCCTTGCTCTCCCCCAAACCGAAAAAGTCTGCCTATCTACTATTTCCTGTTATCACATCCAGTGAAAAGCAGACTGCGTTTGAAATATTTCAATTCCTTTTGCTGATGGTGTTTTAGGGATGTAACCTATACCGCTTCTAAAACTGTTTTTCATCCTCACAAAAAAATGGATCTTATATTTAGGTTTCGGGCATTTTTTATTTTTTTGCCTGCTCACTTTCCTTTCGCAAAGCTGCCAAAGCAAGTACTCTCTTTGCGCAGATTTGCAATTCAGAAAGTTTCAATTTTGATCCTACTGCATTGACAATAGCATCAAAATCTTCCTGAGAACCTGGCATGATTAAATCATTTCCTGAACAGATACACTCTACCGGATCTGATGTTCCATACTTTCCATCCCATGCAGGATTCATATCTCCCCCACCAGTGGTGCCCCAATCTGTCATAACAAGACCGTCAAATCCCCACTCACTGCGAAGAATATCTGTAAGTAATTCCTTATGATTTGCTGTATGAAGACCATTCAGCAGATTATAGGAAGTCATGAGCGAAAGAGGCGATGATTCTTTTATCGCAATTTCAAATCCTTTAAGATAAATTTCTCGGATTGCACGTTCGCTGCAATGGGAATTGCAATGGGAACGATTATCTTCCTGATTATTCAATGCAAAATGCTTGATGGTGGTACCACAACCAAGGTGACTCTGTACTCCCTTGGTATCTGCAGCGGCGCATATTCCGGAAATAAGCGGATCTTCTGAATAATATTCAAAGTTACGTCCACAGAGAGGATTTCGATGAATATTCATACCCGGTGCAAGCCAAAGGGTTACTCCAAACTCCTCCATCTCTCCGCCGACAATATCTCCTGCCTCTTCAATTGTATGCGGGTTCCATGTCTGTGCCAACATCGTTGCAATAGGAATTGCTGTACAATATTGATAATAGTCAACTGCATCTGCAGGTCTATCAGGGATTTGTCCGCCAAATATATTTTCAATACCACCCATAGCAGACTCTCCCAAACCAGGAATGATATTGCCATGACTGTCTGCCACAAAACTACGAGAAAGTCGCAGACCTGCAGGACCATCGGCCAACACCAAATTCGGAACCCCTCTGTCATCCAAAAGCGCAGATGTAGTATCACCAGCTGCTCCCGGACAAGCTGCTGAAGCTGCCCCAATGGTTGAAGCCGTCCCAAATCCGCCTCGTGAAGTACCCACTACCAATTCTGTCAATTCTGAAACAGACAGCTGAGAGATGATATCCTCCAGAGAAGCTTTCCCCGTAAGTACATCCTCCATTGTAATCAATCTTTCTTTTTCCGTCTTCATTTCCACATACTCGGTTGCATAATCTGCTTTATGACTAGCGATTGCAGCCGGATTAAAATTCAATACCGACGCTGCTTCTTTTTCTGCATCTTCTCCCGGATAGGTATAAAATCTTGTCACATCCGGCTGTATGAGATCGAAATCCGCATCTGGCTGAATACAGTTTTTAAGCTGTTCCGTAACCACATCCTCTCCCAAATGCAATACAGCAACAATATGAGTGTTGCGGGAATGTGTTCCTAACCGAATGTAATAATTTCCTTCTTCTAGGACATATGCGGCACTTTCTTCACTATACGCTGCCAGTGACCGCATCGGAAAGGAGATCGCAACCGTTTCCTCCTCGCCCGGAGAAAGAAGCTTTGTCTTGGCAAAACCCGCAAGCATCTGATATGGCTTGTCCAATTTCCCCTGTGGCTGGGATACGTATACCTGTACCGTCTCCTGTCCGCAATATTGAGAACCGATGTTTTTAACCTTCGCATTTACCAGAATATTTTCTCCGGAAATAGATGCCTGCTGTTTCATCACTGTAAATTGCGTATAAGACAATCCGTATCCAAAAGAATATGCCGGATTGATGCCGAAGCTGTCAAAGTATCGGTATCCAACATAAATTCCCTCGTAATAATATTCATCTGCTACATTACCATTTCTGGAACCGAATGTATCTGCGCACGCATAATCAGTATAGTTTTCTGCCCATGTTGTCGTCAGATGACCGCTTGGCGTTACCTTTCCGGTAAGGATATCTGCCAGGGCCTGGCCGGCAATATTTCCCGGCTGGCTCATCAAAAGTACCGCACTGATTCCCGGATAGCTGCGCAAAAATTTTGTATCAACGACTCCGCCTACATTCAGCACGACAACCGTATGCTCAAAGTATGCAGTGAGTGTTTTTAAATTGGCAATCTCCTGCTCTGAAAGTTCATAATCGCCAGGTTCGGCTTTTCGGTCTGATCCCTCGCCAGAAGTACGGGCAAGCACATAGATTGCACAACGGCGGTCGGTACCTGCAAAATCCGACTCAAAAATCTCCGGTTCGTCCGGATCATGGTATGGAGCCGCTAATACTTCCTGTATAGCTGCCATTCCCTTTTCCTGTATAGCTGCCATAAAATTTGCCTGATATGCAGTTATCTTTGCAAGGCAGGCCGCATCGTGACGCTCCATCCAGTTCTTTGTTCCAACAACAAATCCGGCTTCTTCCAGCCCCTGTTCTACGTTACAGATGGTACGGGAATTCACATCTCCGGATCCGGTTCCTCCTTTTACTGTCTTTCTGGCACCACTGCCAAAGACTGCGAGACATCTTCCATCCGGCTGCAGGGGCAGAATTCCGTCATTTTCCAGAAGAACCATACCCTCTGCCGCAATCCGGCGGGCTCTGGCCATATTTTTTTCTTCGCGCAGACTAATCTGCGGATTTGTTGTTGCATAAATTTTTGCCATACTATCATCTCCTATCTGACTTCTATCTTACACTGAGAACTTCCCAATTCACTGTCTGCTTTCACGGTAATATTCCCTGTGTCAGTTCCATAAACAACTGCAAGCGACCTTCCATAATACGTAGTAAAGCATCCAGCATCATATTTTTCTTCGGTACATGGATTTGCACTTCCAAATGCTAAAAGCTCTCCACCCTCAACGCCGATGTTGATTTTTGTATCTACATTGCTTTCAACAATTCCGGACTTATCTGCGACAACTACCGAAATATATGCAATGTCGCCCTTACAAATTACTTTTTCCTCCGGCAATAACTGTACAGACACATCTTTATCTGCAGATTTCAGTATGCTTTCCCCCGTCACTTTTCCTGACATATCATATGCTATCGCTTTAATTTCACCAGCCTGATATTTCACTTTATATTTTGCTTCACCGCAATTCGGCTTCTTTTTCCCAAGAGATCTGCCATTTATAAATAGCTCAACAATTGGTTCCAATGAGTGAATCTCAACAATGGTCTTATTTCCATCACAATTTCTCCATGACCAGCTTTCAATAGCATTGGTTCCTCTCCACACAGACTTTGACACCCTTACTCCCGGATGGTTTGCAGGTCTTACTCCGATTACCGGCTTATCGTTCTCCTGCCATACAACCTGCGCGTTTCTGCATGATATATCCGGATTCCCTATAATATCAATGACCCCTGCCCCACCTAAAAGCCACGGAAACGGTCTGTTAAAGGGCAGTCCGCCCGTATAACTCCATGCACCGATACCTGCTTCTCCTAAATAGTCCCAGGCGGTCCACATAAAATCCCCCAGCAAATAGTCATATTTTTTTACCATCTCCCAGTTCTTATAAATATCCTGTGGAAAGGTTTCACTGCCAAGGATTATCCGATTCGGATGTTGCTTCTGCTCTAATGGATATCTTCCCGAAGCATAATTATAACCTGCCACATCCAGAGCGTCTAAAATTGGCGATGTCACTGCATCCACCCGTTTTGAGTTTCCTGCTTTATTCATTCCGGAGCCGACAAAGCTTGCCATTACATTAAACGCAAGCGAGGCATTTTGGGGGGTTCCGCCGCTTTCTCCGCCAGCCCCATTTTGAGCGGCATCTTCGTCTACATTGTCATACTGCCCCTTGCCCTTAGCATAATTTCCCATGATCATGAGATTCATTCCGCCTGTGACGATTCGTCTGGAATCCAATTTCTTAATGAATCCTATGATTTCTTTCCCTTGCTTTACACCATCCGGCTTTCCCGGTTCAGAAACCTCATTTCCGATAGAGTACATGATTACGGAGGGATGATTGTAGTCCCGATTGATCATTGCCCTTACATCTTCCTTCCAGCAGTCCTTAAAATCCAAAGCATAGTCATACTTGGTTTTTCTTAAATACCACATATCAAACGTCTCGTCCATCAAATACAAGCCATACTTATCACATGCTCTTATAAGGGCATCAGAAGCAGGATTATGAGACATTCTAATCGCATTAAAACCATTCTCTTTTAAAATCCGAACTCTTCTCTCCTCCGCTTTATCCCAGGTTGCAGCGCCAAGGATTCCATTATCATGATGAATGCATCCACCCCGAAGATATGTGCGCCTGCCGTTTATGAACAACCCTTTTGTACTGTAAGTAACCTCGCGGATACCAAATTCTGCAGACGCTTCATCAATAACTGCGCCGTCCTTTACAACTTTCACATGACATACATAAAGGTTGGGCGTATCTGCATCCCAAAGAAATGCATTGCCAATTGTGATTTCTGCATCCAGCCCATTTGTATGTGCTACCTCGTTATTATCCTTGTCAATAATCGTAATTTCTACCGTATCGTATGCGCCTTCAACATCTGTATCAACCTTAATCTTTGCAGGAGAAACAGACAGGATATCAATCTTTATTCCCTGACGCTTTATATAGGTCGCTTCACCAACATATAAATTGACTGGTCTGTATATACCAGAGCCCGAATACCATCTGCTGTTTGGCATATCACTGTTGTCTACATTTACAGCAATCTCATTTTTGCCCACAATGAGCTGTCCGTCAAGACATATGGAAAACGGCGTGTAACCATATCTGTGCGCTGCCGCCGGCTTCCCATTAATCAGCACCTCACAGTTCCGATATACTCCTTCAAACTCCAATTCCATATGCTTGTCAAGCTGCTCTTTCGTAACATCAAAGTTCTTTTTATAAATATATTTTCCACCCGGGAAGTAACCGTGTGCGCTGCCGCCGGGCGCTTTCGGATCTCTTTTCTCATGAATCATTGCATCATGTGGGATATGGACCGCTTTCCCATTGCATACCCATCCGTCATTAAACCTTACCTTCTTCATTGCCGTCACCTCATTTATAACTATCCTATGCCTGCTTTTTCTCAATCTCAGGAAGAAGCTTATCCAAATTATAGAAAAGCATAACTATACCGACTGCTGCAAACACGATGACATTCATATATCCCGCAAGGAATTTGATCATAAATAATGCACCACTTGTCTGCGTTTCCGCAAGACCATTGTATCCGCCCAGTTCCAGAAGCCAACCCACTGCACCAATACCAAGAGCTCCGCCAAGCTTTCCCAAGAAGCCCTTAATTGCTCCGATTGTTCCGTCCATTCTCTTGCCCATTGTATAATGATTATAAGTTCCTGCATCCAGCATCATCAGATCAACCAAATATGTAATTGGAAGCGATCCGATTCCAGCAAGTACAAACGCTAAAAGGAGCAATGGAAAAATTTCGCCAAAATAGAACAATAAAAGTCCTGATATAATATAGAATACACAGGAAATCCGAACCATTGTTCCTTTTGAAATTTTTTTCATAATAATCGGAAAAACAAACAATAACGGAAGCACGACAATTGTCATAGCTGAAGCCGTACCCATCAAACCAAGATCCCCTATCACCCATGTAAAGTAATACGTATGAATCCCCATACCTGTTATAAAGGAATATCCAAGATACATCAAACCGATAAACCATACATATTTGTTGCCTTTCAATACCTGTAATGTATCCTTAATTGTTACGTTCTCCGTAGTGCTTGCATCCTCAATCTTAATGGTTTCCTTTACAAGAAAGAATCTGAAGATACCGATTACTGCCATAGGAACTGCTACGCAAAATATAACGAGTCTCCAACCATTTACATCCGTTCTGATTCCTTCGATGAAGGTTGGTAAAATAATATTTGCAGCCATAGAGGCAACCATAATCACAATACCGCCAAAGCTTGCAAGCTTTACTCTCTGATTATCAGTGCCAAAAGCCCGTATCATATACGGATTCTGAGCCGCTGACAAAAATGTCGTACACACGGCATTAATCATCACATACATAACGAGAATCCAAACAACTTTAAAGGTATTACTTGCGCCTGCCGGCGTGGCAAAAAGCAAATAAGTCAATACCCATTCGATAACAATAAACCACTCATAAGGTCTGCCCTTCCCCCATTTGGTATTGGTCTTGTCGACAATGTATCCTGCCAACAAGTCTGTGATGGCATCCACAACCTTACTTGCCATTAAAAGCGTTCCGATAAGTGCTGCGCTCATTCCAAGCGCATCCGTGCAGAAAAGCGAAATATACCCCAGCATAATAAAATTTACTGCAGCTGCTACACCGCGAGTCTGCCATCCCCAGAACTTTACAAATCCAATTTTATCCGGATTGTTTTTTCTTTCCTTCATGATTTTAATCCTCCTCATTAATAAGAATGTCTTTTATCTTGATATAGTGATTATAAATAAAGTTAACATGCAAAAATATTATCTATGTTCTCTTTTTGACACTTATGTGCATTTGTCCAATAAAAAAATGCCTTCCGGCATTTTTTATCTATTTCGTATTGATAGCTCTATATTCTTTTGGCGTTATCTTATAACGCTCCTTAAAACATTTTCCGAAGTGGCTTTGAGATGAAAACTTAAAATACTCTGCGATAGCAGAAATAGGATAATCAGAATATTTCAGTAAATTTGCAGCATGTTCCAGTCGCTCTGCAAGGATGTAGTTTTGAATCGTTATGCCTTCAATCTCGGAAAATTTGTGTGACAGATACGATCTTGATGTTCCGATTTTTGAAGCAATCTCCCCTATTTTTATCTCTTTTCTCAGGTTCTTGCCAATATAATCCTTGCACTTTTCAACATAGATATTTTCGCTGTGTCTCCTCTTAGCCAGCGCAACTCCTTCGGCAAAATCTATCTGAGCCTGCATGCCTATCTGTTGAAGCTTTGAAATATTTTTGCAACTTTCTTCTATCTTTCGCATATACACATCGCCAAGCGTATAGGCTTCCTCTGCATTCATCCCTCCCTCAATTGCAGCTCTGGACACAAGCGTCACTATTGTAATCATCATGTATTCTTGCTGTTTTGCCGAATTAACAGCCACCTCTCCAAAATCACTTGCATCAGGTGTAAAACCGTCCAATATTTTCTTAATTCCGTTTACATCTCCATTTTTTACCAAATCAAAGATTTTCTTCTCAAAGTCGATTCCGCCGGTATGCTTTCTTTCATATTCTGATTGATTTAATTGGTATATTTCGTAGTTTTCGCTCGATACCCATTTCCCCGCCTCTTCTTCGCTCAAAAAATCATTAACAATAGCAATATCATCATAAGATTCCGACTCTCCTGTTATAATCTCGAATAAAAGGCACAAAATCTTGGTTATAGTACCTGTTCCAATTACAGTTACTGAATAATTCTCGATTACACCATGCTTTTTCTTATACGCAGAAAGTCTGCCTCTTGTCAAAGAAATACGAGTAATCGGTCCTATTGAATATAGTCTCTCGTCACTATATATGAGCCCCCAGTAAATGTCTTCATCCTCAATATAAATAATCGGCGTTGTATGCTGCACAGCCAGGAGCCTCAGTTCAGAGACAAATTTTGCATCAATTTCTTCAATATAAATATTATCATCACTTTTTGTTTTGTATATAACTTTACTATTTTCTGTTACGCAAATCGGCACCATGAATAAATCACTAACTATGTTCAATATTCTTTCGTTCAAGCAACTCCCTCCTTCACTTAATATTTCAAGCATAATTTATGCATGGATTATTCATACTAAAAAACTTATCATATAAAGTTTGTATTAACTGCAGTTTCGAGGTTTTCATTTTCGGAAATATGAGGTATCATAAGGTTAGGCACTCTTTTGGTGTATATGTTGATTGCTAATCCCATTGTACCAAGCCGCTTACGCGTCAGCAAGTGCCAAAAACAATTTTCCGCTAAAACCTAAAAAATAGCAGTTTTCGTAAATATGTGTTATTATTGAGTTACCCCTATATCGCAACCTGCACATAACAAAAACTGCTATGATCAGGCAAGGCTCCACTGGCGCTGCATATAGGATTTCAGATTTTCCGTGCTTTTCCTGTATGCCTCCCGGACTGTTTCCGGGTCATAAAATTATGCTTTCTGCCACAGCAGCATACTGTCCTGAAATTCAGCCAGCACTTTTCCAGTATCTTTCAGCCACGAAAGATAAGACCGCACCGTGCTTCCCACCAGCACATACTGCTCAAAATTCATGGAAAGACCATATCCTTTGAAAACTTCCTGCAAAATACGCTCAAAGCACATTGGCTTTTCACAAATCGATAGAATCCTCTCTGCCACCTCATGCACCTTATCCCGGTTGTAGCGTACAAGCTCCTTGATATCAGCAGCTGCTTCCGCATGAGCCGGAACAAACATGGCGGCTTCCATTTTCTCCACCATATCCAGCGTTTCCAAATAGGCTCCCACATCATAAATGAAAGATACTGCATACTTCTCCAGCGTTTCCCGGCTGCTGATACAATCCGCAAGGAATACCACCCCGTCCGGCATACGGAAACCAACCATGTCAAAGAAATGCCCCGGCAGCGGTATCACTTCAATCTCCTTCGGAAACCCTTCATCTGAAAAATCCGTCACATTGCTGTCCTGCGCCATCAGGAACTTATGCCGCAAATCCTTACACGGATAACCGCCGTAAAGGAAGGACGGCTCCAAGACCGGGTATTTCGTGAAAGCCGCCTCTATGCCGCCGGAATAAACCTTACATCCCGTCTGCCCCTGCAGGTATCTGTTCCCGCCAATATGGTCTGCATTGGAATGGGTATTCAGAATTGCCGCCAGATGCCAGCCGGTCTTATCCAGTATCTGCCGAACCTTCCGCCCTGCATCTTTGTCATTCCCACTGTCAACCAGATAGACATTATCCTTGTCCGCAACATAGACACCGATCTTTGCCGGGCAGTTTATGTAATAGCATTTCTCACTGACTTGTACCAATTCATACATTTTCCATTTCCTCCTTTACTTGTTCGGGTAAAATATCACATTATAAGCGGCGCAAGATTTATCCGAAATATTATGGTATACGTGGGAAATGTCTGCATCAAACCGTATGGACTGCTTTTCCTGCAATAATACTTCCTTCCCTCCTATCACCATTTTCAGCGTCCCATGCACCAGAAATATGTATTCCTCCACGCCAGTCACATGAGGAAGTGATTCATGGTTCACCCCTGCGTCAAACTCAATATAAAACACTTCTACGTTCCTTACCGGATCAAAAGGAAACAGCGGGTATGCTCTCATTCCTCCGTCTTCTTCCGTGATCACATCCTTTTCACCAAGCCCGGCAACCGTGTATTCCGCTTCCTCCTGTTTGCAGAAAAAGGACAACGGTATTTTCAGCCCCGTTGAAATCTTCCATAATATGTTGATGGTGGGCGAGGACTGGCCACGCTCGATCTGTCCTAACATGGGCTTGCTCACGCCCGTCAGCTCCGCAACGTCATCCAGCGTGAGCTGCCTTGTGTTTCGGATTTCTTTCAGCCGCTCTCCTATCTTCAATGAAGTCTGCTCCATGATTCCTCCTTGTGTTTGTTTTCACATACAAAATGTATTATAGCATACAATGTTTCAAAAAGAAAGATACACCCGCTAAAACAGCAATTTATCAGATGACCTCTCTTATGGATTTGTTTCAGCATACATGGTATAATTGTCCCATTGAATTTCGGAGGTGTAACCATGAATTTTTCAATATTATCAGATTGCCATAAGGAATGGCAGAATATTCTCGTAATCGGGAAAAGCATAGAACGGGACGGCAGGAAATACCACCTTCTTGGCATGACCTTATCCGATGAGGCAAAACTATACATCATTGAACCATACGATAATCAGGAACCCATAAACAGAAAAGGTATCCGCAACCACAGACGGATATTAAAAGAACATGAAGGAAGAAGCTGCTGCTATTTACATTGCAGCGAATTCTGTCTTGGCAGTGAAAAGTTACAGCCACAGGGCGGCATGGGTGGCTCCCTTGAATACTCCACAGAGGATTATGGGACAATACAACTCTTTCTTGACATGATGAGTGCTGGATGGACGGTTCCCGAATGGCTTAAAGATACTGATTGGGCTGACCTGCAGTTAGTGACGCTGAGTATTGCCAATATGGAAAAGCTGCCCGACTATTCACCGGATATGCCTATAACCATAACCCACAGTCCAGACTCCACTCAGCACATACTCGAAAAGACCGTCACTTTAAATGTGGGAAAAAACCGCTCGTTTTCTTTCACGGATGATTATGGGGCCAACGTGCAGTGCCACATCAATAATGTAACACTGATAGATGTGTGGAAAAATACAGAAGAAGAACTCCGTGATCCCAAACTGGCAGAGAGGTTTTCCCCGGAACAGTTAGAACAGGCAAGAAAGCAAAGTTATGACGCATTAGAACAATCCTGCCCGAAGGGGATGTGCTATATCGGCATAGAATATGAATGTAGCAAAAATTATGACCTGGTATTCCATTCCAAGCAGTATTTAAAATCCCGCCCGGAAACACGGCAGGGAAGTGCCCATTTTATTATGATGCGCTTAAAGCCCGATCAGGAAACAGGAACGCACGGCCTTCCGTTGAAAGGCTGTGTGATACAGACACCAGTGTCCCCGGACACTTCCAAAATCCCTGCAGAGCTATTTCTGTATCACGAGAAAATAAATGCGTGGACTGAAACTATTTCATAGCAGCAACATGGAAAAAACAGAGCCTGCACAGCCCCTTTTCTCGTTTGTCACTTATCCATTTATTTTTTACCGTTTTACTCATATATTATCACGAAAACTCTTTACACTATCACGGAAACCCTTATACGAACACGGAAACTCACAGGCAGTTTCCGTGTTCGTATAAGGGTTTTGCCTGATAGTATCGACTTTTGCGTGATAGTACAGCAGTTTCCGTGTTTGTATCCGAGTTTCCGTGATAATATCCGACTTTTGCCTACGAGTATACACTATCAGGCAAAACAACCCCAGAACAACCGTTCGCACCCTCACTAATGTAAAAATGCCCTTAAAAACACACAAAAATAATGTAACTTTCAAAGCTATGTAGTGCCGAAAGTGGCAGATTTACGGGCTTTCCCGGCTTTCCGTGTCTGTATCTGCCGGAAACTAAGACACCTTGACAAGATTCGACAATCTCTCCCATATTCCAACAACATTTACAGACAACTCGGCGAAACCCTACACTATCACACAAAACCCTAGCCCCCAGTTAATCACAATCTATATTATCTATAAAGGCGGAAAATCTCCTTGCAATTTCTATTCTTCCCTTAGCTTGTTTACCATAATAATATGGTCTACAAGCACCATCCTGGTATTCATCATACAAACTGGCAATCCAAAAGAAAGTTTTCCCCATTATATTATCTCGAATGCATGCATTATCATTAATTGATTGGAGTCTATCACTCACCTGTTTTTCATATTCCTTTATCACATTATAATAATTTTTTCCCAGACTTTTTTCATAATTGGGATAATACCCCTTATTTACCAGCCATTCTATATTATTAGATTTTGTCCTTAATGCTATTGTCAAAAACAAAATTTCGAATGTCATAATACTGCTATCTTTAATTTCCTCACTGCAAATCAGTTTATGAATAGTTTCTGCCTTATTGAAAATCCTCTCTTGTGTTCTAATGTCCAATCCTGACATTATGTCAGAGAAAAATTTTTCTACTATCTGTTCTTCTCCCTGCAAAAATTCAAACATTGAAGTATATGTTTCATATTTCTTTATATACTGTCCAGCCTTCCCATTATCCAAATTAACCTTAAACGATATAAATTTTCTGAGATATGTATCTACATTAATTTCACCATATATCTCTTTGATGGAATGTTCGATCTGCGTTTTATCCATTGAAACTATTACAATAACATTCTTTAAATCTGTAAATATATGATGTAACCTCTCCAACACTTTTATTGTATACTCTGGTAAACATCTATCCAACTCATCGACTATTATTACAACTGCCTTTCTATCCGCAATTTTTTGTATTCCCTTTCTTGTCGCTTCTAATGCGCGTTTAAATCCATATAATGAATCAAAACTATTATCATCTTCCTTCATTCTTTCTTCTATTGTATTCGTAGCTATTTCCACCAAGTCAATCCCTACTTTGTTTTTACATAATTCACTTGCGACTACCTTCAAAGTTTCTTTCGCTGTTTCCCATGCCATTTTTTTCACAACATCTCTTTGTTCCGATGTGAAAACATTTAATTCTCTGTCTGTAGCATCTAACATAGCTGCAATGATAGCAATAGCTGGCTCTTCATAATAATCATACTTCCAGCAATCATAATGGAAAACAAAATATTTAGTATCGCCTGTCTCTTCTGATTGTATCTCTTTTATTTCTTCTTCAAATTTTTCTAAAACAAACGATTTTCCACTGCCCCAGAAACCATTAAGTCCAAAACAACACCCCTGCTTATTTTCGGAAATGACATTAACCAAGTCCTTTAATTTTTCTATAAAGCCTCCCCTATCCAACACATCAAATTTTTCTTCCATACTTTTATCCCTTTCATGTCACTTAATAATCATCCCGCTCTATCATACAGACACTGCATTTTCTAACCTAAATTCCGCAAAAAATTATAACGAGGCTAATGATTTTAGGCTTAACCTCCCATAAACACTAAATTTTTCAC